>Ga0206126_10000051_pt1 | contig 142109 bp, 133 predicted proteins | sample Helgoland_Spring_5_FD_148621 | JGI IMG/M metagenome (GOLD analysis project Ga0206126, IMG submission 148621) | Pelagic subsurface seawater microbial communities from Kabeltonne, Helgoland, North Sea - Helgoland_Spring_Bloom_20160412_1 | ecosystem: Environmental > Aquatic > Marine > Epipelagic...
ATCGTTATTAATAACGAAAGGAGAAGAAGCTTTTTCATATATCTAATTTATCTATCCAATATACAAAACTGTTTTTAAAGCTTGTCTTCATAATCTGAACTTACTGAAGAGGATATGCCGATGGTTTAAAAGAAAACGCCACTAAATTTAATTAGTGACGTTAATAATTATAATATATATTGTTCTTTAAAAAGTGAAATTATTCAGCATCTTCTTCAGAATCTGGTTGAACAGACATAACCATTCCAGTAGCATCAAAAAAGTCACCAGATTGAATAATCTTTCCTTCTTTTATTACGAAATAATGATAAGCGTCAACAGAAAAACTTTTCCCTGAAGCATTACTAACTCCTTTCCAAGTACCGTAAACTCTAACGCTACCATCTGCCTTAAGGGTTTCTTCATCAACACCCGGAAGCCATCTCGCGTCATTAAAAGAAGCATCCGAAAAGTTTGACATATAGAAATTCCCTTGCTCTAAAACTTTTTCATATCCAACGATTCCAGCTCCATAAATTGGAGATTGATGCTCAATTTTTTCATCGGTCATAGAAACAAAATTTTCATAGTCTGTTGGTGATTCATATGAAGCAAGATATTTTTTAGCTATTTCTTTATTCTCTTTAAATAATGACATATCAGCATTTGAGTCACAAGAAATAAGTGTTGTCATTGCTAATGCAACAATTAAATATTTTTTCATTTTAATTGATTTATGATTAATAATATTTAAAACTAATTAAATTAATTGCAAAACACAAGTTTATGTTAAATTACTTTAACCTTAATCAATAAACAAAGGAAGGTCTTCAACCTCATCTACCTCTTGTTTTAATTTGGGTGTATAGTACGGAAGTGTTGTACCAATAAAAGGTGGGCTGTTCTAAGGTGTCTAATATCTACTAACTACATTATACTTATCAAGCATCTTTAGAGTGCCTAAGAAGCCTCCTTCGGATGAGAAGAATTCACTAAGTGTGAAGAATTTTTGTTAACTTTAATATAACCAAAACCAACCAATATGTGGGAAAAACTTAAAAAACATCAAGACACGGTAGGATTTATTTCAGTTGTTGTTGTACTTCTAGGTGGTCTTATAATATTGATAGTTAATCCTCAGTCAGTTGAGTGGCACGATATTCCTTTTTTCATTATTTACCCAGGCTGGATACTATATAGCTTGAATAAGAAAAATTACTTTAGTAGAATATTAAAGAAATAGTAATTATTATAATAATAATGATTGGATGTGGTTTAATGATGTGGGAATCAAGAAATGGTTTCAGTTAAATACACACAAAACGAAAAAGGAACTCCGAAGAATCTGCCTGCTTTCATTATCTGACGTCTTTTGATGATTTAGACGGTTTAACTAGTGTTAATCGACAAAGTAAATAGATTGCTTATGTGCAATTTAAGTGTAATTGAAAAATAAAAAAAGCCCCCACTTTACGTGAAGGCTGTTCGAGCAACAGACTTTATATTATACTTAATGTTTTAATAATCCATTATTCGGACTGACATCGTTGTATTAACGACTTTTCTTAAGCCAGAAACTTTTTTAGAAAAATCCGCAAACAATGGGTCTGATAACATTTTTTTAGTGTTTGACAAAGCTGTTTTAATATCGGGCGAACCTATCCAAGCAAAATGTGTGAAATCACTATTTTTTCCCAAGATAGGAAAAGCGATGCCAAAGGAATTGTCTTCATAACCCAACTTTTTCGCTATTTTTAGAGAGAAACTTTGAAATTCCTTAAGATATAATCCAGGATTTGATACTTCCATTTGATAAAGCATAAATACATTATCATTAGCCCAATCTTTTCCATTGTACCATATTGGTGTGTTTAAAGATTCGGATATTTGTTTTGAAAATTTGCCCATTTTTTCAAAAAACAATTGTGCGTCAAGAGACTGATTCCAAGATGCGTAGAAGTTCTCAAATGCAGCTTCATTTGGAAAACAAATTTGAAGAGAGTGAGTAGATTCATTTGTTCCGTTAGGTAAGTAAGCAAATAAAGACTTTGTCCCTTGGATATTTTTCCCCCATTCAGTTTCCATCATCCCTTTTAGAGAAGAAGCTACCATTTCAGGCTGCTCTGCTTTAAAATCTAAAAACAAACAGTATTGTGCATTAGTAAACACAAAACTAAATAAGGCTGTAATTAATAAAATTCTTTTCATTTTAAAAATATTTATGGTTAATATTGCTTGAAAATAATTAAATTAATTGCAAAACACAACTTTTTATATTAAATTAAATGATTTTAATATTAATCCATAAACAAAGGCAAGTCTTTTTTTATATAAAACTTGGATAAAATAAATTATAATGCATAAAAAACCCTTCAAAAGAAGGGCTTTAATTATAATATATCAATTCTGCTTGTCATGCAGTAGGTGTAATTGGTATTTTACTGCACTTTTAAGTTGACTATCTGGATAAGTATTTTTAAATACCTAATTCTTTGCCTTTACTGTAAATAGCTTTGTAGATTTTTTTTGCTTTGTATTCGTTTAATACTTTTGAATGTGCTGCATCCACTTGTTCCTTTAACTCTTCCCAGTCTTGGTAGTGAGCCTTAATAGTTGGGTTAGCGTATCCCAATAGATAGAACCTAACAATCCAAAATAATGTTCCACTTATTTTTAATTAATCTAAATATAAACTACTGCTTTTCAGCTATTTGCGTAATAATATTTATTACTTTTAATAAATTCAATATTATTATGGAAAATTTATCTTTAAGCAATTCTTGTGTTAACTGTGTTAACCATACTGAAAACAGATGTTCTGTGCACCAAATAGGAGTAACAGCTTCTAACACTTGTGACACATTCACAAACATTTAATAATATCACATAAAAAACCCTTCTATTTACAATTATGGGTTTTGTGTTATACTTTTTTATAGGTGAAGTTGAAGTGTTTACAGGCATCCCCTCTTTAACAGTTGGAATATTTGTTTTTGCACTTAATTTAATTCCATTAGTCTGGATTATATTTAATATAATCACAGAAAAAAAAGTAGCCTTTTCATAATATCTCATTTATCAAAACAATGTAAAAAAACTGTTTTCAAAGCTTGTTTTCATTATCTAAACAAACTGAAGAAGATATGTCTGTTATTGAACTGTAATTGTTCCATACTTAGCATTATGAGGTGAACATTGGTAATAATAAGTTCCAGCAGCTGAAGGTGTCCAACGAACATCAACATTTGTAGCTCCATTATTAGTTATGCCACTTAACTGATTATCTGTACCGTTACCTTGAACTGTATTGATATAAAATGGATGACTAGCAGCGTTTAAACCAAAGCTAATTGTATCTCCTTGACTAATTGTTATTGAAGGTTCATTACCGCTAACTTCTCCATTGGCATCAGTTCCTACAAGGGTATAATCTCTATTATGCAGTTAAAGAAATTGAGTAAGTAGATGATGGCGCATCAGGGGTGTAATCATCTAAATCACAAGATAGAAACGCAAAACTAATAAGTAGTGGTAAGTAATTTTTCATAATCTCTAATTAATTAGTCATATTTACAAAATTGTTTTCAAAGCTTGTTTTAGTTATCTTGTGTCTAATCTAAATATGGAAATGAAACAAATTATTTTCCTATTAACCGCTTTTTCTATTTTTAGCTGTAAAAAAAAGAAAACGATTATAGAGAACTTAAAGAAAACGATTGTAGAGAAATAGAGGATAGGGAAGAAATAGCCTGTACCAAAGAATATGCTCCTGTTTGTGGATGCAACAATAAAACTTATTCAAATAAATGTGAAGCGAGTGTCTGGGGGATAGAGAGCTTTAGCACTGGCTCTTGTAGCTAAATAATAATGATAATGATGCTCTGTAATCCATACTGATGCAGTTATTTTCAGTGTTTTTATTTATTAAGGACAAGTTCCCCAAATAGGTTTGTTGGCGTCAGTTAGGGCAGAAGAAGTAGAAAAGTTAGTTGGTTCAGCTGAGATATCAGTAACACACCAACCTGTTAAATCTTGATTGAATACATTTGCGTCAATGAACATACCCTCCATATTAATTACATTTGAAGTGTCCCAGCTTCCTATATCTTGATTGAATGAAGTAGCTCCATAAAACATTAGATTCATATCGATTACATTTGATGTATCCCAATGACTAATATTTTGATTAAAGGAATGCATACCTCTTAACATACCACTAAGATAAAAAAGTCTTGAAGTGCATATTTTTGTTATATCCTCACCATTTACTATTTTACTTCTTAATTGTTGTCTACTAATTATTATATACTCTACATCATTAAGTATTCCAGAATCACCCACGAAAGCCCAATCTCTTGCTTTAACCGTAACACCATTGTCACCTATGTATATTGGGTTTTGTACAACTCCATTTTCATCAACTGGGACTTCTTTTCTTGTGGTGTATTCTTGGGATAATTCATCAAAATCCGGATTTACATCAGAATCATTTTTAGCTTCACAGGAAGATAAAAATAAGAATGTAAGAGCTATGAAAAAAAAATTCATTTAAAGGGGTTTTTATCTAAAGTTGGATTAGGAAATAATAGTAGAAGTAGTTTTTTCAGATATCTAATTTATCAATACAATGTACAAAACTGTTTTTAAAGCTTGTCTTCATAATCTGAACTTACTGAATAGGTTATGCCTCTAGTTAAGTTGCTAAGCAGGGGGATAATATGTTTTATTGTTTAAGTTTTCTCTTTTGTTGAATTAATTCTAAGTAATGATTTTCCACTCTTATCTTTCATAATAATTCTGGTTTTAATCATTTCATCCGACTTAAAATTTTCAATTATTTTACCGCTAATACCAGAGTTTGAAAAATCTATAAAGCTCCAGGTCATTGTATTCTCACTTTTATTCCATTTTCCTGTCCAAAAAGTATTACTGCCGTCGCTTTTAAATTCCCAGCGATTGAATTGACTTGACATTTGGTCATAACAAATAATATATTTACTCGCATTATCATTATAAACCATTATTTCAAGGTAATTGTTGGAAAGAATTAAATTTGCCTCTGTTGTACCCCGAATTTCAACACTTTCAGTGATCCAAACGGATTCTTCAAAAACTGCATTATTTTTCCATTTGCCTTCCCATTTCATCAATATATCAAATGCACTATTTTTAGATAATTTCTGAGCGTTTAGATAACCTGTCCCTAAAACAGGCATTATCAGTAAAAGAAGAAGTAGCTTTTTCATAATATCGAATTTATGAATACAATGTACAAAACTGTTTTTAAAACTTGTAAATAAATGTCAAGTGGTTTTGATGCGTTGCAGCCCCCACTGATGCAAAGTGTATATTAGAGGTTTTTGAAGTTCTTTAATGTATTGTTTAAGTCAATGAGATTTTTTGAATAAAAAATATTTCATATTTTTGATTTAACTAAATATAAACTTAACTATTTTTTATGAATAATGACAAAGACATCACTAAGGTTAGACTTCACGACGGTATTGTAGGAATATTAAATATTGGTTCTATATTACTTGCTAGTAAATTTGGATTTGATTGGATTTATGTAGCGGCAGCAGTTGCTATACTTCAAATTTTAAGCCCAATAACAAAATTCTGTCCTGTTTATACAATTTTAAATAAATTGATGCCAGACACTACTCCTATGCAAAACGGGAAATAAGATTAAAGCATTTAAAAAGTTTTTTTACTATTCAATTTTAATTAAAACTCTATTTCTTACCCAATGAAAAGTTGTCGATTCACCCATTATACTTAACGAATCATAATCGGATGAAAAATTTAATCCAAGGAAAAAAACCCTTTTAGCAGCATCAGGATATTGTTGAAAAAAAAGTGAATACGAATCAGGCGGCCTATTTAACCTACTCCATTCTCCTGAAGCTAAATTGTTGTCATCAAAATTGAGTGTCATTAGACCATCAGCTGTAAAAGTCCAAACTATGCTATCATATTGGCTGCTGTCATCTAAAACCTCTTCCCATACACCAACTATGGGATCTATAGTTATGAGGGGTTCATTTGCATAATCATCGCCATCACAACCGCAGGTTAATAATATTAAACCAACTAATAAAATATAGTGTCTTTTCATAATAATAATCTAATATACTAATACTATTTACAAAGTAAGCCTTAAACTAATCGGGGAATGTTTTATTCAAAAAAGTAATGAAACTAATCCATCAAAAAACGCAAAACCTCAATAGCCGTTTTACTTATTTTAGTTCCCGACCCATAGACTCCCAATACACCCCGTTGTTTCAAAAAGGAGTAATCTTGTGGCGGAATAACCCCTCCAACAATAACTCTAATATCTTCTCTGCCTAGCCTTTTTAGCTCCTTCAAAACTAGTGGAACTAATGTTTTATGCCCTGCTGCTAAAGATGATACTCCTAAAATATGTACATCATTTTCTACGGCTTGTTTTGCAGCTTCTTGAGGGGTTTGAAAAAGGGGGCCTATATCCACATCAAAACCTAAATCAGCATAACTTGTTGCAATCACTTTTGCTCCTCTATCGTGTCCATCTTGCCCCATTTTAGCAATCATAATTCGAGGTCTACGTCCGTTTAGCTCAAAGAAGTCTGCGGAAAGTTTTTGCCCTTTTTCAAAATCAACATCTGCCTTAATCTCCTTAGAGTAAATCCCTGTAAAGGTTTGTATTTTTGCTTGGTAACGTCCAAAACTTTTTTCAAGTGCTGCGCTTATTTCCCCAAGGGTAGCACGAACTCGAGCTGCTTGCACTACAAGCTCTAAGAGGTTGTAATCAAGCTCTTTGTCTTGATTCAAAATGCCAGCAGCTTGAGTCAAAGCGTCTAAAGTCTGTTCAACTTTTTTATTGTCTCGCTCATCTTTTAATTTTTCTAAACGGTCGATTTGCTGTTTATGAACCTTTGCTTGATCTACTTCTAGATAATGTAATTCCTCTTCTTGATCTAACTTATATTTATTTACGCCCACAATAATATCTTGTCCGCTGTCAATTCGGGCTTGTTTTTTGGCAGCAGCTTCTTCAATTCTCATTTTTGGAATTCCAGCTTCAATTGCTTCGGTCATGCCACCATAGGATTCTATTTCTTGAATCAGTTGCCAAGCTTTGTCAGCAATATTATGAGTTAATTGTTCTACATAATAACTACCTCCCCAAGGATCTACCGTTTTGGTAATGTGGGTTTCTTCCTGTAAAAACAATTGAGTATTCCTTGCAATTCGAGCAGAAAAATCTGTAGGCAAAGCAATGGCTTCGTCCAAAGCGTTGGTATGTAAGCTTTGAGCTCCGCCAAATACAGCTGCCATAGCCTCTATATTCGTTCGAGCTACATTATTAAAAGGATCTTGAGCTGTTAAACTCCATCCACTCGTTTGGCAATGAGCTCTTAAAACAAGGGACTTTTCGTTTTTAGGATCAAATTGTTTTACAAGCTTCGCCCAAAGCATTCGGCCGGCACGCATTTTAGCTATTTCCATAAAATGATTCATGCCAATTCCCCAAAAAAATGATAGTCTTGGAGCGAATTCATCGATTGTTAATCCAGCTTTAATACCCGTTTTAATGTATTCTAAACCATCGGCAAGGGTATATGCTAATTCAATGTCTGCAGTTGCTCCAGCTTCTTGCATGTGGTACCCTGAAATACTGATGCTGTTAAATTTGGGCATTCGCTTAGATGAATATTTGAAAATTTCCGATACAATTTTAATGGAAGGCGATGGCGGATATACGTAGGTGTTCCGAACCATAAATTCTTTCAGAATGTCATTTTGTATGGTACCAGATAGCGCTTCTGGAGGGACCCCCTGCTCTTCTGCTGCTACAATATAAAAAGCCATTATTGGAAGAACAGCGCCATTCATAGTCATAGAAACCGACATTTTATCCAATGGTATTTGATCAAACAAAAGCTTCATATCCTCTACCGAATCAATTGCAACTCCTGCTTTTCCCACGTCGCCCTGTACTCGTTCATGATCACTATCGTATCCTCGGTGGGTGGGTAAATCAAAAGCAACAGATAGCCCCTTTTGACCCATTGCTAGATTTTTTAAATAAAATGCATTACTTTCTTCTGCAGATGAAAAACCCGCGTATTGTCTAATGGTCCAGGGTCTTCTCACGTACATAGAACTATAAGGGCCTCTGAGAAAAGGTGGAATACCCGCAGAAAATCCGGTGTGGTCAAGCGGTTCTTTAGGTGGTGAAAAGGTTTTAGATATCGAGATTCCTTCGGCAGTAGTAAAAGATTCTGAAGTTTTTTTCTGCGATGATTCTTCAAAAGAAGGCAACTCTAAGCTCGAGAAGTTTTTTCGATTATTTTCCATTGTGTTGCTCTGTTTTTTCTGACAATCGAATTCCTCTTATTGGCTCAATGAGCATCTTATCGTTATACGTTTTGTCAATTCGGGTGCTTTTAGTTTTGGGAGCATCATAATCTTGGAAGCGATTTATTCCTACCAAAACCAGTGCGCCAGAATCAAATAAATCTTGTTCTTTTTGAGCAGACTTTGATATTTGTTTTTGAATTTCTTCAACCAATAATAAACTTAAAAAGCCTTTTTTGCTTTCAATTTCTTTAAAGCCAGTAAGTGCATATTCTGCAAATTCCTGTGTCAGTTGTTCAATATAATAAGACCCCTCTGCTGGGTTTGTAACTTGGTCAAAAAAACTTTCTTTTTTTAGAATAAGCAGTTGATTCTGAGCTATTCGATCACCAAATTCATTGGGTGTATTAAAAGCAATATCGTAAGGTAGGTTATTGAGAACATCAGCACCTCCAAGAATCCCAGCCATCATTGCCGTTGTAGATCGAAGCATGTTTATGTTATAATCCTGTAAAGTCAGGTTGCGCTCAGAAGGTTCCGCAATTACCTTATAATTTATTTTAAAATCATAAACTGCTAGAACCGCTGAGAAGACAGTTTTTAGAGCTTGAATTTTAGCGATTTCAAAAAAGTAATTAGGACCTAGAGCGAGATGAAAAAATACCTCAACCGCTTCAGTAGATGAATTTATTCTAGATAAATAATCAACTGACTGACTTAAAGCATAAGATAATTGTTGCGGAATAGTTGCTCCTGCATTTTGATGAACGCGATTGTCTATATAAATATAAGAAGTGCTTTTTTCTAAATTAACTAATAAACTCCAGGCTTCTAAATCAGTCGCTTGATTTAGAAGCCAATTACCCGTTTGAGCTAATTGTGTAATGGGGTCAAATAGAAAAAGCCAGTTTTTCAACTTCAGCTTGATTAGTAGTTCAACTGGAGGAATAAATTCAAAAATTACATAAAAAGTAAGGTCAATTTCTTCAAGCGCATCGACTAACTCTTTGATAGGTAATGTACTGTTTGACAAGCGTAGAATAATGATTTCAACACCTTGCTTCTTTCCAGCTTTACAAGCATGAACAGAATTTGTTATGTCTTTCTTTACTGTTATGGTATGGGAAGTTTTCCATTGCTGAGGAAAAGAATTTACCAGCTTCTTTCGATTGGCATTAATCCGATCATAAAAAGGTTGTGTCTTTATCCCATCAGAAGATTCCCAAGTTAGGGTAGAGTCATAAGGCAAACCGTTCAAGTCTTTATGGATTTGAGTCCATACGTCTTGATCAGTTGACTTTTTGAATTCTGAAAACAGCTTTTGATTCATATATAATTTTGACTATTTAGTCCTTAATTTTAATGGTAGACTGGCGTTCTCGGTTTACATGCAACTGGGTTACATCGGGGCGTGAATAATGGCCCGAAGGATCAAAATTTTGACGTTCTTCATAAATACGATTCAAGTGTATTTCTGCACAGAAAACACCTTGGGTATTTGTTTGAGGTTCCAACAACCAAGTTCCGTCTGGGTTTGCGATACATGAGCCACCGTTTGCCAAATCCTCTGGGGCAGCAGCTAGTAGTTCATCTATGTAAGGGCTGTCTTTTGGAAAATCGTTTTTATTCATGGTTGCACTTACCGAGATAACATAAGAGCGGCTTTCTCTTGCAATAAATCTTGTAATGTCTTTAGTATTATGATCACTTCCCGGCCAAACCGCACAGTGAACATTTTCGCCCATTCCATAAAGTGCTGCTCGAGGTAAAGGCATCCAATTTTCCCAGCAATTCAAACCGCCAAGAGCAAACCCTTCGAGCGGATGGACCTGTAAACCATGACCATCGCCTGGCGCCCAAGTAAGGCGTTCGTCGTACGTAGGTTGTAACTTTCTGTGAACGCTACAAATAATTCCATTTTCATTAATGTATACTAAAGAACAATATAAACTATGTCCTCCGCGATTACTGGCCCGTTCAATTACACCAACATAAACAGCCATTTTAAGTTCTTTTGCTAACACGCACAGTTCTTCTATATCTCCTGCTTCAATATTGACCGAGTTTTGAGCGTAGTGAGCATGGAGCGCCTTGTTTATTTTTAAATCCCACTGAGCTCCGTCAGTTAATGCTAACCAAAAAGGATAACCCGGCAAAAGACCTTCTCCAAAGACAACTAATTGTGCTTTTTCTTTAGCAGCCTCAAACATGGCGTCTTTTATCTTATCTAAGGTTTTTTGTTTATTCAACCAAACGGGAGCAATTTGTGCCAAAGCAACTTGTAGTGTCTTCATGTTCATAAATTATTACAGGTAAATATAACAATATAATATCTGAAGCTAGTAATAGAAATAAGCTCTCCTTTATTGAAAAGGTTTAATTATTACAAAAATTCAAAAACAATAAAAAATATAGTATCTTGGAATTAATTCGAAAAAAATTATGGACGTAAAAACACTATACTCGAAGCAGAGAGCATTTTTTGAAACACACGCAACGCTGAACGTTTCCTTCAGAAGAACAGCCTTAAAAAAATTACTCCAAGTTATTGAAAGTAAAGAAGAGGCTATATTTGAAGCCTTGTTTCTTGATCTCAAAAAATCTGAGTATGAAGCCTTTTTAACCGAGGTTTTTTTCGTTAAAAAAGAAATCAAAAGTACATTAAGTAATTTGAACTCTTGGACGAAAACCAGACGTGTTTCAGGTTCTATTTTTAATTACCCAACCAAAGATTATTTAATTCCTGAACCTTATGGATGCACCCTTCATATAAGCCCTTGGAATTATCCTTTTCAACTTGCTCTTAACACCATTATTGGTGCTGTTGCGGCAGGAAATACGGTGATATTAAAACCTTCAGAATACGCACCATTTACCGCCAATGTTGTTGAAGAGGTTATTAATGAAACTTTTGCGCCCGAGCATGTAAGTGTGGCTAAAGGAGATGTGTCCGTAGCTAGCGAGTTACTTAAACTACGCTGGGACTATGTGTTTTTTACAGGGAGTACAAGCGTCGGAAAAATTGTAGCTAAAGCCGCTGCAGAGCACCTAACGCCCTATACCCTAGAGTTGGGTGGGAAGAATCCATGTATTGTAGATCAAACCGCTCCAATTGGACTTACTGCAAAAAGAATTGTTTGGGGAAAATATGTGAATTGTGGTCAGACCTGTATCGCACCAGATTATTTATTGGTACACAAATCTAAAGTCGCAGCACTCACCGAGGCGATGGTTAAAGAAATTAAAAATGCATTTGGCGACGATCCACAAAAGTCACATAGCTACGGTAGAATAATCAACCAGAAACACTTAATGCACCTCAAAAGAATGCTTGAAGGAGTAACTCTTGCTCATGGTGGAACGGTAAATGAAGAAGATCTATATATAGAGCCTACCATAATTGACCAACCTGATTTAGGAAGTAACGTTATGGAAGATGAGATTTTTGGTCCCCTACTTCCTGTTCTAAGCTATGAAAATGAAGTGGAACTGAGACCGATAATCAGCCGATACGAAAAACCTCTTGGTTTTTATGTGTTCTCTAAAAGAAACGCATTCATAAAAAAAATACAAACAGAATATTCTTATGGAGGGGGAGTTTCGAACGATACAATGATTCAATTCTCGAATGATGAACTTCCTTTTGGAGGTGTTGGTCATAGTGGAATGGGAGCTTATCATGGAAAATTTAGTTTCGATATATTCACACACCATAAACCCTTTGTTAAAAAAGCTTTTTGGCTTGATGTACCCACTCGATATGCACCTTATCCGAAAACATTTAAAGTATTGAAAAAGTTATTGGGCATGATGTAGTCATCCCTCCTTTGAAACCTAAAAAATATGCCTAGAGATACAGCTGATGTCGAAGTAAAAAAGCTGCTTCAGGATTTCTTTATAGTCAACGGAAGAAGACCTCGTGTTTTATTATCAACTACAAACGAAAACAAATCAGAAATTGAACTTCAAAAAACAGCACTTCGATTGGCTGAAATTGGACTTGATGTAGATTTTGCACCCTCCTCTCTAGAGGCAAATCACCTGATTAAACAAGCCCTTGAAAATGATGTACACTATATTATTTTGTACAACAATAGTGAAGCTAGTACTGATTCAATACGAGAAATAAAAGAAGAATTGTCCGGAAATAAACGTTTTGATATTGTTGTTGTTGTTTGGGATAATTTTAAAACAGAAAATTCAATTAAAAAACAAATTCATCGACTCATCGAAGCATATCTAGATAAAAAATAACTGCTATTTGAATATGTTTTTTAATAAATTATCGAGTATTCTAGAAGCTTCCAGAGGGGTTTTTTTTGAGTTTTTCACCTCCTGATTAAGTTCATTAACGCCCTTACTTAATAGTGGATGTTGCTTAATAAAACGATCCAATTGCTCTTGCTGAAGTTCGTTATACCAAGCCAGGTTTTGATCTTCACGTTTTTTCTTAAAATACCCCGAATTTACGGCTTGTTCCTCATACTTTGTGATGATGTCCCAAAGTTCGTATATCCCAGCTTTTTCGATCGAAGAAAAAGGTATTGCTTGGGGTATCCACCCAGATTCTTTTTGTGGAAAAAGATGAAACATTTTCTTAAAGTTTGAAGCTTCTTTCTTTGCTTGATTCAACTGATTTTTATCTGCTTTATGGACTACCAGCATATCAATATGCTCATAAATACCACGCTTGATTGCTTGTAAATCATCGCCACCTCCAACGATTTGAAGCATCATAAAAAAATCAATCATTGAATGGACAGCGGTTTCGGATTGTCCTACCCCAACGGTCTCGATAAAAATCACATCATAACCTGCGGCTTCACACAGATATACTGCTTCCCTGGTATTTTTAGTAACCCCTCCAAGGTTCGATTGTGAAGGCGAAGGTCTAATAAAAGCATGTTCAGAACGACTCAGAAGTTCCATGCGGGTTTTGTCTCCCAAAATACTTCCGTGACTAAGTTGACTGCTTGGATCAATTGCCAAGACCGCAACTTTTTTATTGAATTTCTCAATTAAATAAGTTCCTATACTTTCTATAAAAGTGCTTTTTCCTGCTCCAGGAATCCCGCTGACTCCAATTCTAATAGAATTACCTGTGTGTGGGACTAATTCTAAAAGTAAATTTTGCGTGTACATACGGTCACGATCTAAGGTACTTTCGCCTAAGGTAATTGCTCGCCCCAAAAAAGAACGGTTTCCTTTAAGAATCTCTTCTTTATAAAGCGTCAAATCGAACTGATGTGGCTTATCTGTCATAGTCTATTTAATTTCTTGGCACAATTCTATGAGCACTCCGTTTGTCGATTTTGGATGAAAAAAAAATACCAATTTATTATCCGCACCTACAGTAGGCTTTTCACTTAAAGGAATAAAACCTTCAGTTTTTAGGCGCATAATTTCTAAATGTATGTCTTCTTCCTCAAAGGCGATATGGTGAATGCCCTCTCCTCTTTTATCTAAAAAACTTGAGATTGGACTGGTTAGATCAGTTGGAGCAACCAATTCAATTTTTTGAGTATCCGTTTTAAAAAAGGAGGTTAGAACTTTCTGAGTAGGAAGATCTTCAATCTTATAGCAATCTGTGTTCAGTAAACTAGCAAACAATTTATTTGAAGCTTCTAAATCTCTAACCGCTATACCAATATGATCGATTTTCTTCATCATTTCATTCTTTATTCTTTTCTACAAAAGGTTTTAAAATTGTCGGGTCTAGAGCGTGCATTAAAAAAGCATCATAAGCCTTTCTGTTTTTATAAAGCATACGTTTCACTGCGCTTGCGCTACAATCGTATTTTTTTGCAAGGCGCGCAACCGAATGAAATTCTCTTTCACATGGTTTTATAATGTGCCACTTTGTGAGCTTAGCAGGTGTATTCATAAAGCAAAGGTACTTTTAAAAGCTTAATTAGTCAATACTTGTTGTTTTTTTGAAAAGTTAAAAATAATCCTCGAATCAATTTTAAAAAATAGCTTCTTTTAAAATACAACTATTTATTGTTTAAATAAAAAATAATACTTTAAAAGCATCTTAATTTATTGATAAATTCATATTTTTATTGATAATTAATCGATATATGATGAGCAACGAAGTATTTGACCAATTGAAAGAAAAAACTGAAGCAGCAGAAGCTATAGGCGGGACTCTGAAATTTGAAGTAGGTGACTTAATTGTCTATGTAGATGGTTCAGGAAATTCAAACATAGTTTCACAAGAAAATAACCAGGCAGATTGCACCATTGCAACTACTGCAGAAGTACTTCTAGATCTAAAAAATGGGGATCTCAACCCAATGATGGCTGTTATGGGAGGTAAAATAAAGATCTCCGGAGACATGGGTCTAGCTATGAAGGTTCAGTCACTATTGGGATAACATACATTTTAATAAAATTTTTAATCTTTTTATAGCAATAGAATAAAACTTACAGCGTTTAAAGTTTAACCGATTTTCATGTTCAATACCAAAAACCCTTTTTTATTTAAGTTATTGATGATTTTATCAATGGGTTTATTTGTTTTTGTGATGGATGAAGGTATGAATCCTAAAGAGCTTCATAAACACTTTCTAGAAAATAGTCCTTTCAAAGAGGACGTACTTTTAAATAAAAAAGATCGACTTGCAAAAGGTCTTCCTCCAAATAAATTTAATGAGCAGATATATGATTTAACTATAGATCCAGCTACTGGTGAACATAATTATGAAAGCAAATTAGATATACAGGAACAGATACAAAGAGATATTTATTCTGATAGATATGCTGTTCCTGGTCAAAGTGCAACAACCCCATGGTATGAAATTGGCCCAAAAAATGCAGCTGGTAGATCAAGAGCTGCAGTTTGGGATCAATCAGATTTAGGTGGAACTAGAGTCATTGCTGGTGGAGTAAGTGGAGGATTATGGAAGAATAATGACATTACAGATGTAGGACAAGTCTGGACAAGAGTTATAGGTGTCCCTGGTAATTTAGCAATATCTGTAATAGTTCAAGATCCAAATAATACATCTGTTCTTTATGCTGGAACTGGTGAGAGTTACACGGGTGGAGATGCAAGTGGAAATGGAATATACAAATCAATTGATGGTGGCTCAAATTGGAATCTAGTTTTTGGAAGAGGGCAATCTACAACTGTAACAACTACCTTTAATGGTGGTTACACTAGGGTTGAAGGATACTTCGCAGTAAATGATATTATTCTTTATGATCATGATAATAATACAGGAACAGATGCTCAAGTATTTGCTGCAATTGGAACAACTTGGCACAGTAGATCATCATCAACTGGATTAGATCCATTTACATATGGACTTTTTAAATCAGCTGATGCTGGATCAACATTTACCCAAATTACATCTGTAAATAATGGATCACAAGTTGATGAAATTAATGATCTTGAAGTTCAAGCGATCTCTAATACAATATGGCTAAGTACTACTTCAAGTAATTATTGGGGTGGAGTAAAAGGTGGCCGATTTTTTTATAGCGATGATGGGACTTACTTTACCCAAGCCACACCTACTTTCCCTGCGTTTCCAACCACATCCGCTACTACCAGGCACAGAACTGAAATAGCACCAAGTCAAACAGATACAAATACCCATTATGTATTAATTGAGACTTCCAGTACGAGTAGTTCAACTGCAGATTATACCAGAATACCTATAATTTATAAAACTACTGACAACTTCTCGACTTTTACTTATGTAGAACCTCCTATTGATTCTGACCAAGGAATTCCAAACTACGATTTTACTAGAGGTCAATCTTTTTATGATCTTGAAATAGAAGTAGATCCTACTAATGATGATATATTATACGTTGGAGGAATTGATTGGTTTAGAAGTCAGAATGGTGGAACATCATGGAGTCAAATTACCCGGTGGTCACAATTTAATCCGGGGCTTTTTGGTAAACCTTATTCTGTTATTCATGCTGATCAACACGGTTTATATTTTAAACCTGGGGATCCAAATAAGGCTATTGTAGTAAATGACGGAGGTGTTGCATATTCTTCTAGTTTGTCAACAGCATCTGATACATCTACTTTCGGTGATAGAGAAAAAGAATTAATTACTTTACAATTTTATACTGTTGCTCAATCTCCCCCAGATTTTGCAGGTAATGATTATATTGTTGGTGGAACACAAGATAATGGGACTTGGTCAATAATAGCATCTGCTAATAATAAAACAAATGGAACAGAAGTTCAAGGTGGTGATGGTGCTGCTACTGTGTTTGATCAAGTAGGAGGTGACTATTATATATCAAATTACATTTATAATAATTCAATTCAAAGGGCAGGTTTTACGGCTGGTGGAGTTGCTCAACCTCACGTTAATTTATCAAACTCTTTGTCATTACCTTCTAACGAGGGAGATTTTATTAACCCTGCTGCTTTAGATTCTAATCGAGATGTATATTTTTCTTGTGCAGGAAATGGTAAAATCAGAGTAATTACAGGTCTAGAAAGAGATGGAACTATTCAACATTTTTTAATAAATTTCTCAGGAACTAGACATGTCACAGCCCTAGAGGTTTCTAGACATACTACAAATACAACCACACTATTTGCAGGTCTTTCAGATGGAGAAGTACTTAAAATATCAAATGCAGGAGCAAATGGCGCTTCCACAATTACTTCGGTTTATAATCAAACTGGAAGTGTTTCAGATATTCATATTGGGGAAACAGAAGATGATATTTATTTAACATATTATAATTATGGAATAAATAGTAATATTCGTTTCACAAACGATGGTTTTACAACCAGCTCGAATAAAGAAGGTGACTTCCCTGACTTTCCTGTATTATCAATTTTAAATAACCCTTATGTTGATGATGAGGTAATTATTGGCACGGAACTTGGGATATGGAGAACAGCTAATTTCACTAACGCAAATCCTACTTGGGTACCAGCATACAATGGAATGAGTGACGTTCCTGTTTATGATATGGATTTTAGAGGTGTTTCTGCAATGGATAATCGTGTCGTTGCTGCATCTTACGGAAGAGGTGTCTACACAGGTTCCTTTACATCTCCTAATAACCCACCAGTTACAACTACAGAAATAATCAGTGTCCTTGAAGCGGGTACCGCTACAACCACAACTAATAATGCCACCTCAGTATTAGCTAACGATACTGATCCTGAGTCAGACAACCTAACTGCTGATCTAGTTAGTAATCCTATTAATGGAGCTGTGTTTGCTTTATCGACAACTGGATCATTTACTTATACGCACGATGGATCTGAAACTACTACTGATTCATTTTCATATCGAGCATTTGATGGAATCTCATATGGAAATACGGTAACTGTCACAATAAACATAACACCTGTTAACGACTGTCCTGTGGTAGCCAATCCAATTACTGACTTTACAGTTCAAGAAGATGCCGCCAATAATGTATTTAATATATCTAACTTGTTTAGTGATGCAGAGGGTGATGTTTTGAATTATACTTTCACAAATGACAATACCGGTTTAGTAACTGTGACACTTAATACAAATACTCTAACATTAGAATACATTGACGATCAAACTGGAGTTGCAACTATAACCATAAATGCAAGTGATGGAGATGGTACTTGTTCTTCTCAAGAAGTTTTTGTTGTTACTGTAACTGCTGTAAATGATCCACCGGTAACTGTAACTGAATCATTATTTGTCAATGAAGGGGGGACAGTTACAATTACAACTAATAATGCCACTTCATTATTAGCAAATGATACTGATACAGAAGGTGATCCAATAACAGCAATTGTTATTATTGGTAACGGTCCATTCAATGGAACACTAAGTCTATTATCATCAGGTACCTTTTCATATACGCACGGTGGATCTGAAACTACTACTGATACTTTTCAATATAAGACCAATGATGGGTTTTCTGATGGAAATACGGTAACTGTAACAATTTCTATTAATCCCGTTAACGACTGCCCTGTATGGAATAACTCGGCAGTTGCAATCCAAATTAACGGACCCACTTCTAATGAAGATTTTAGTCCTTGGTTTTGGAATACTAACCTACAGAGTATTATAAATGATCCTGATAATGCTACTCATACTTTTACTGTAACGCACACTAATCCTGAGATCGTTAATATTTATATTAACCCAGCTAATAATCGTTTATCTTACTCAAGAATTCTAAATAGGCATGGAAGTACAACCGGAACAATTACAATTAGTGACGGAATTTGTGAATTATACCAACCGATCAGCTATACGGTTAATTCTGTAAATGATTGTCCAACTCTAGACAACCCAATAGCAGATGTTAGTGTAGCTGAAGATGATCCAGATTTCTTTATTCCTTTAGCTAATGTCTTCTCAGATGTTGATACTGATACACTAACATATTCTACAAATATTGGTAACCCAACTATGATTGCTACATCAATAACTGCCACTGCTTTAGTTATTGATTTTTTAGAAAATCAAAATGGTGCTACTTTCATTAGTCTAGTAGTTTCCGATGGAGATGTCAGCTGTACTGTAGATGATTTAATTACAGTCAGTATTTCTCAAACAAATGATGCTCCAAATGGAGTAGAAGATTTTATTTCTGTTCCCACTGGCGAGAGTGTTAATGTGCTTAATGACGGCTCGACTAATTCGGTTCTATCTAATGACAATGATCCGGAAAGCAATCCCATAACCGCTGTTGAAGTTCTAGGTCCAATAAACGGAACATTAACACTTTTATCAAACGGTAACTTTACATATACTCATGATGGAAGCGGAACTACTACTGATACTTTCTCTTATAGCCCAAGAGATAACTTTAGTATTGGAAACACAACAACCGTAACCATATACATAAATGATTTGCCTTTGGGTGTAACCGAAAACATTGCTTTATTAGAAGGAGGCACAGCAACTACAACTACAAATGCAGTAACTAGTGTTTTAGCTAATGATACAGATACTAATGGTGGAGATGCTGCTATACTCACTGCAACTATTGGAACTGATCCTATATTTGGTGTATTATCATTAAATTCAAATGGTAGCTTTTCATATACTCATGACGGAACAGAAAACTTCACTGACAGTTTTACCTATATTCCATATGATGGAAAAGGGTATGGATTAGCTACTTCTGTATCCATTAATGTAACGCCTACAAACGATCCACCTGTTGCTTACCCTGATAGCATTACAATTGGATTAGGAGGAACAACAACTCTATTAAGTAATGGAGGTAATAACATTCTGAGTAATGATACAGATCCAGATGCTGATAGCTTAACCGCAACACTAGTTACAGGTCCAAACTTTGGAACTTTGGTTTTAAATCCAGGAGGGACATTTAGTTATCTTCAGAACGGAGTTATGAACGGAGGAGATAGTTTTACATACAAAGCAAAAGATGCTTCTTTATTTAGTAATGTTGTTACTGTTAATATAGGTATTACCTGCTCACCTTGTACACAAAGTACAATCGTTGGAGGAAGTGATGGTGTATTATTTAGTTATCAAGGCTGTGATTGTAATAGTTATCAAGTTTATGTTCCTAAAGGAAAAACATATATATTCTGCCATCTAGTAAACACAATAACTATATCTCAAGGAGCTTACACAGTTATTGCTACCTCTGTATGTAATTAAATTTAATAATTAGAAATTATGTTACCATTAAAGTCAAAAGTATCTGATTTAGAAAGAACATCTCCGTTTTTATAGTTTACTCGAAGTTTTAATTGACCATTAGGATGAAAATCTTCCCAAAGACCATTTCTTTTACCATTGGAGTCAAATTTTAAGCTTTTACGAAGTTTCCCATCAGAAAAGTAGTAAAAATTATCACCTCCCAGGACGCCATTTTTAAAAGAATTTTGTTCTTTTAAAATTCCGTTAGTCCAGTAAACCATGCGCTTTCCATTAAAATTCCCTTGAATATAATTTATAGACTCTTGAAGTTGACCACTATTAAAATACTTTTCTTCTATTCCATTCAAAACTCCATTAGAATAGTTTGCAGAACGTAAAAGAGATCCATCTGGATAATACTCTTGATAAGTTCCATTAAAAATTCCTTCTAGAACACTAAACTCTAATAGTAAAAATTCAGACAGAGAGTCATATTGATAGATTCGGCCAGTATACGGAATACCATCAAAAGAGTATATGGGTTTACCAGATCTATTTTTAATCGTTAATTCTTCAATACTTTTTCCATCAATAGACGATAAATGGGACACTATATTTGGAACAACTATAAAAAAAAAAAATGTTGCGATGACTACAAGCCCTAAATAAGAAGATTTTTTCATTTAAAAGGAAATTAGAATACTAAAATTAGTGATTTAAATTTAAATTAATTTGTTAAATCTCCACAAGTTGAATTTGAATAGGGTAAACTAGATAACTGAAAACTATAAGTCGTCTGAACCTCAACTAAAGTCCCGCTTGAGTCTTGTTCGTTTGCTATTTCTTGTACTGCAAAGACAGTCTCATTTAATTCAGAAATAACAATAGTACTCGCATCATCCCAAGAATCTTCTTCAAAACGAACTTGAAATGAAGAATATGGAATTTCTGTTCCTGAAATCCATCTCCACTCCCCTTTTTCACTTGAAATAATCTGATTGTTTATATCAAAATAGGAAAATAAATAAGTTCCATAGCCTGAGAATATTAAAGTTAATGCTACTGGCTGAGCACAATTAGATTCAAAAGAATTCGTTTCTTGAGAATAACAACGATCATAGAAATCATCTGTAAACCATTGGCATATATCGAGTGTAGTTTCGTTTTCATCAATCAAAGAAACTATGCTTATCATTCTCCATTCTTGTTGAATTTTGAAATGATTACTATCTTCTGGAGCGTTAGGCTCTAATTTTTCTTGTTTATCACCAGCAAGTGAAACAGCACTATCAATTAAACAAACTGCAGAAGTATCTTCCTCTAGTTTAATTGAAAAAGAAATGTCGTCTGCTTCTTCATTTAATGTAATTTCATTAATTGTTGCAACAGAACCTTGGTCAGGTACAGCTGAAGCGGTAACATAATCTGTACCCATTAGCACCACATGCTCTATTTCAGCATCTAGGTCGGAATCTGTGAATTTAATTTCATACACCCCTTTGTATAGTTTATAACTCAATTCTGATTTACCTGCTTCTGTATAACTAACATTCAGCAAATAAGTGTTGTTGTTTAAAAATTCGATTTGATCTATATCACAGCTATTCGTCAGAGAGCTGTTTTTGGCAGAAATAGACCCAGAGGGTCTTCGTATCCTCCATTTACCAACTAGATTAATTTCAACAGCCTGCTGTAATTCTAATAATTCTTCGACACTCAAATGAGGATCTAATCCTCCACCCGAACCGGAACCGCAAGAAATAATAAAGAAAGAAAATACTAGCGCAGTAAAATTAAAAAATTTCATAATTAGTATACATATATAGTATACCAAAGATAGAGAATTTTAAAATCATAAGGATCAACTCATTCGCTATATATCACAAATTAGAATTGAATCTTTAAGAGAAGCTAATGGATTCTCGTTTTTTGGAATAAACTCCTGAGCAACAACTCCCTTATATCCTGTACTTATAATAGCTTTCATTATTGCTGGATAAAATAATTCTTGTGTATCGTCAATTTCATTTCTTCCAGGAACACCTGCAGTATGATAATGTCCAAAATATTGATGATGATCCGTTATTGTTCTGATTATATCTCCTTCTGAAATTTGCATATGGTATATATCGTATAATAACTTAAAATTAGGTGAATTTAAACGCTTACATAACTCAATTCCCCAGCTCGTATTATCACACATATAGTCCGGATGGTTAATCTTTGAATTAAATAATTCCATTTGAATAACAACACCTAATTTTTCTGCTAAAGGAAGTATTTTTTGAAGTCCTTCAATACAATTCTGAAGTCCAGTTTCATCATCCATTCCTCTTTTATTTCCACTGAAACAAATTAGGTTAGTATAACCCGCTTCTGCTACTAGTTTAATATGCTTTGTGTAGTTTTCGATTAAAGTAGGATGGTATTTTGGATCATTAAAACCTTCCGTTAAGCTAATTTCAGCACCATTACACATAGTAGAAACTAAATTATATTTTTTTAATGTCTTCCAGCCACCAGGCCCAATCAAATCTATCCCCATTAACCCAAACTCATGAGCTACTTCGCATAATTCTTCTAAACTCAGATCTGGATAACACCATTGACATACAGAATGATTAATGTTACCTTTTAGTTTATCAGAAACTTCATTCGCTTCAAGCTTGGTGAACCCCGACGAACCCAAAAAAACAGTAGTTGCTCCCACAGCTAGAGTTTTGATAAGATCTCGTCTTTGCATTTTCATTTGATTTTTCATAGTTTTAGAATTTGAGGTTGAGATTGCGGTTTAGCGGACGTTTGATCGCATTACAATAGCATGTAATAATTTTTGGGAAAAGCGCTTTACAAAAACACCAAGCTTTTCCTTCTTTCCAAATGAAACTTCCCACTTCTTAGAACCAATAGCTCGAATCATTTTATTACAAAAAAAGGAAACTTCAAGGCCATTTTTTGTTGCCGGATCATCATGATTTAAACGTTCTCCGTTTCCGGTTAATGCATTTATAGTGACATTTGTTTGAACAAATCCAGGACATATAAGCGTAACGTCTACATTATCTTTTTGGTGTTCCATACGAAGCACATCAAAAAATCCATGAAGCGCATGCTTAGCTCCACAATACCCAGACCTAAAGGGAGAACCAAATTTACCCATAACACTAGTTACTACTGCAAAATGGCCTTTTTTTTGTTTTATGAAATAAGGTAATAAAGCTTTAGATAGTGCCACTGTCCCTAGATAATTTATATCCATCAGCTCTTTGTAAACATCAAAATTAGTTTCAGCAATCAAAGATCGTTGACTTACACCACCATTATTAATGAGAAGGTCAATCGAACCAAAAAAGGCAACTGCTTTTTCTACATGACTATCCATAGCTTTAAAAGCTATTAAATCCAAAGGGAGGATTTGAATGTTTTTTTGATTTTCACATGAATCTTTAACCGCTTGCAATGCTAATTTACGCCGAGCAGATAATATTAGACGAGCACCTGTTTTTGAGTATTGTTTAGCCAGTTCTTCTCCAATTCCAGAAGATGCTCCGGTTATCCAAATTACTTTATCTTTCATCTGTAGTAAATTATAGCTCCCAACCTTTTCGATAATCACGCCCTATGAACTGGTTCGCATCTTTTAGGTTAGTTATTTTCATATTATTACCATCCCAAAGTAATTTTTTTCGCCCGTAATATTCCATATTTCTTCCACTCCCTTTTCTTAACAAATAACTTCGAATAGCAATATTACCCATCAAAACTGTTTCTGTAAGTGGTCCTGAGTAATCGAAAGAAGAGGTTAAGGCTTTGTGTTCGTTACTATTAAAGCCTGCCTTAATAGCATCTATCCATTGAAATTGATGCCCGTGTTCTGGTAAGTTACTCTCTGGCTGTTTGTAGGTAAGTGTCTCTTCACCTTTTCTGAAGAGTTTTGGACGGTTTCCATAAACACCCGTACTGATAATTCCATGTTCTCCTATCATCAAAACGCCATTAGCTCCTCCTGGTTCTCCAATATCTTCTGATGATGGAATTAGCTCTGGATGCGCAGGTCGAATTCCTCCATCGGTCCATGTCATGACCATTGGAGTATCGTTTTTGGGTGTTGCATCAAAGTTAATTGTTACAGCCGATGATGGCGGACATCCTTCTGGAAGGTGTTCAGGCTCCCACATCTTGGCATAAACACTACCAACGCTGCATTCTACAGCAGTTGGATAATGTAACCCTAAAGCACGGAAAGGAACGTCAATTATATGACAACCCATATCGCCAAGAGCACCAGTACCATATTCCCACCAACCTCTCCAGTTGAATGGATGTAGCGAAGAGCTATAAGGGGTTTCGGAAGCTGGACCTAACCATAGATTCCAAGCTAAATCACTAGGCTTGTTTTGAGGGTCAGGTTTTGGTTTTGGGATTCCCTGAGGCCAAACCGGACGGTTTGTCCAAACTTTCACTTCAGAAACTTTTCCTATTAGACCAGCATCAATCCATTCTTGAATTTTAAGCTGGGCAGGATTTGAGGCTCCTTGATTACCCATTTGGGAGACAATTTTATTTGCTCTCGCTGTTTCGGTTAATAAACGAGCTTCTTTAATGTTGTGCGTTAATGGTTTTTGTACATATACATGAATCCCTCTGTTCATTGCTTCCATAGCAATTACGCCGTGGGTATGATCAGGAGTTGATATGGTTATCGCGTCTAAGTCTTTCTCTGTATCCAAAAGTCTTCTGAAATCAGTATAAAAATTGGATTTCGGAAAGTTCTTAATGGAATCCAATACACCATGAGATCCAGAAGGATCAATATCACACAAGGCGACAACACGTTCTCGACCCTTTACAGAGGCATTCATAATGTCACTTCTTCCTTTTCCTCCAACTCCAATCCCTGCAATATTTAATTTATCACTAGGAGCCAGAAAACCTGGTCCACCGAGAACATGTCTTGGTACAATCATAATTGAGGATGCTAGAATACTTTTTTTAAGAAAACTTCTTCTAGAATTCTGTTTATTGTTTTTTGATTTCATTTTGTTAAATTATATGCAAAATTTACAAAAAAAAATTAAATCAGAGGCGCTATGGTGTCCTAAATTCGCCTTGCCAAATAGAATTGACTTTTTCAAACACGGCTCGAATATGATTGACTCTGTTTAATTGTAAGAAATCAATTTTGGAAGCTTTAAAAACTAGTTTCATAAAATGATTTTTTTCTTTCAAAAAAGAAACAGAAGAAATGGTGTCAATTGGAGTTCCAGGAGCTAATGTAGTGGTATAATCATTTTGTGAAGTAGAGGTTTGTTTATTAAAAAGTTTATCGTCATTTTTAATCAATACGCAACGTGCATCTATTCTTATCTGAATATGAGTTTCAGGATCATAGAAAAGTAAGGCTATTTCTGGATTATTTTTTACACTTAAAACCTTGCTTGATCTAGCGTCAGTGAAAATTGTAAACTCCATACTGGTGGAATTAAAATCTCGAAGAACTACAGTTCTTACTCCTGGCTTAGAATTATGAGCAGTTCCTAAGGCAAAAAAACGGTAGGGATGCTTTTTTTGAGTTGAAGCTAAATCCCATTGCTCTTTACAGCTAGCAAGTATTTGATTTAATATCAATTGGATATATTAAGTTTTGTCCATTGATCTGCTCTTAATTGAGCATTTTTTTCAATGTCTTTCCAAAATAAATTAACATCTGCAAAGTGATAACTTTTTATAAAAGAAAGTAAAAAACGTTTGGGTATACGAGGCACAGTTGACCACAGAAGTCCATCTATAACTTTTACAGCAACAGCACTATCGTAAATTTTTCCATCAGAGTTTAAAGTGCCTAAATGCTCTTCAAGCTTTGTTTCAATTCGATCATCCCATGTAATCGGGTTAGTGGTAACCCCACCCTTGTACCATTTTTCATATGTTTTAGGATAATTTTTTTTCTTAAAAGTATTCCAGGCTACAAATCCACCAATTGCGTTTGGTCGATTCATTGCTTTAACCGATCCTAATTCATCTGGTTTAACACGAACCCCTGGCAGGTATGCAGCAACTAAAAGTTTTTGAAGGTCTTTACCATCAAAGTAATTTTTAATTAATTCTTTAGCCATAATACTTCCCTGGCTATGACCAGCTATTATGATTCCTTTTCCTTTGTTGTAATGCTTCAAATAATATTCAAATGCTTTCGATACATCTGCATAGGCAATTTCCCAAGAAGGAGGCCCGTCTAAGTCAAATGGAGGCACATAGGTTTTGTAATGAGATTGTCTATAAAAAGGAACATAAATATTACCTGCTTTAGCCCAACTGGATGCCTGGAACTTCACCGATTTATTCAAAACATCATCTCGAAGTTCAGCACGACTAAGATCTGCATTCCAAGCAGGGTCTTTCTTATCCGTTAAAAGGGTTGGGTAGATAAAAAAAACATCCACCTCTTTATCAGAAGACTTACCTGATATTGAAATTAATTCTTTAGGATATTCACCTGCAAGTACTGCCCAATAATCCGAGCTAGTATAGTCAGGTACTTCTGGGACTGGAGTTTCAGAAAATGAAAGTGTCTTATACATAGTCTTACAACTTTGTAATAAAATTAGAATTAGAATAAGTGATATTTTGGATCGCACTTTTTTTTAGTAAATATAGTGTTTTGAATTTTATTTTTTTTAAAATAACGATGATCCTAGATTAAATTAAAAAACACAAAAGAGTTTAGACGCTCATAAAGCATAGCTTGATCTTTTTTCCTAACTTTATTGCAAAATAAATACTATGAAAATTACATCTATTTTATTATCGGGAATCCTAATCATCTTATTGATAATTTCTTGTAAAAACAAACCAAAAAAAGAAAAGCATGCGGAGATTTCTATCGAAATGAAAAAACTTAATGACACCCTTCACATAGCAACAATAACAACCATAACAGACAAAGATGGAGAAATCAATGAAGATGTTCAATTAATTGAAGGAACTCCAGGAGATGTCAAAGCAAAAGTAGAAGCACATAAAAGCACCATTCTTCATGATAAACCACATAAAATTCATGAAAAGACTGAAAAGATCCTTAAGTTTTCTCTTGAGACAAAAAGTGGAAGTACTACTAGCGGTATGGTTACTTTAACTGAAAAAGAAGGATCAGTAACTCTAGAAGCGCATATTAATGGTCTAGATCAAGGGGTTCATGCTATTCATATTCATGATAAAGCTGATTGCAGTTCTGAAGACGGAAAGTCTGCAGGTGGTCATTGGAATCCTACTTTTCAACGTCATGGTGCTTGGGGAGATGCCGATGGATTTCACCGCGGAGATATAGGCAATTTTACTGCAAATAGCGATGGACACGGAATGATAACTTTCAATACTGACTTATGGTGTTTGGGTTGTGATGATGCCAATAAAAACCTTGTAGGAAAGTCAATAATTGTACATCAAGGGAAAGATGACTTAAGGTCTCAGCCGTCAGGAGCAGCAGGAGCTCGTGTAAGTTGCGTCGGTATTATTAAATAATAAGTGTTATTTTTTTGTAATATTTTTTTTATTTGTCCCACTAATTAGAAGAAGTTTAATGCGTTTAAATGAAAATGATTTTTTGAAACTGCTAGTTGAAGAGCAAAACATCATCCATAAAATTTGCCGCATTTATGCATATGATGAGGTAACTCAAAAAGATCTATTTCAAGAGATCAGTATTCAATTATGGAAGTCATATCCCAGTTTTCAAGGGAAGTCTAAATTCACCACCTGGATGTATCGCGTGGGATTGAATACCGCAATTACGCTTTATAGAAAAAATAAGAGGGTAATCCGTGGAGAAGATTATTTAGTGCTCTCAGAATTAAAAGCAGATGAAGAATACGACAACACTAAAGACCTACAAATTAGTTGGCTCTATGAAAAAATTGGCTCTTTCACTGAAATTGAGAAAGCTTTAATTTTGTTGTACTTAGAAGATAGAAAATACGCTGAAATTGCAGAAACCCTTGGAATTTCTGAAGTAAATGCTCGTGTGAAAATTAGTAGACTTAAAAAAAAATTAAAAGCAATGCTAGAGTAATAAGATGATGAATAAATTAGATATTTTAAAGAATCAATGGAAGAGTCAAAAGTTCGACAAAAACTTTTCTAAAGAAGAGTTCTTTCATTTGACTCAAAAAAAGTCGATTTCCTCAATTAAATGGATTTTTATTTTCAGTTGTATTGAGTTTTTTGCTTACCTCCTATTCCCCTTTGTAATCCCTGATTATTTTGATGCTTTCGAGTATTACAAAAGCATACATTTATTTGAGTTTTCGATTGTAACTAGCATTTTAGGTTACTTTATACTTTCCTATTTCATGATACAATTTTATCAAAATTATCGTAAAATAAAAGCAACCGATTCTATCAAAATACTTATTCAAAGGGTTATAAATTCTAGAAAATCTGTAAATCGTTACATCATCTATAATCTTACCATCTTTTTAGGTTTCTTGGTTGTAGTCCTAATTAATGCATTTAAATACGATCAAAATTATATTGATTTATTAGACTCAGAAGCATCCGGAGGAGTTTCTATTGTTAAAATGGGGTTTGTAATTATTGGAATTATGATTTTAGTTTTGATTTTCTTAATCGGATTCTACTATCTGATTTATGGGCGGTACTTTTTTAAATTAAAAAAGATCGTAAAAGAACTCCAAATAATCGAAGAGTAAAACTACCAAACTCTGCTTTTGTTCAATTCCTCTTGTTCCTTAATTTCCTTAGCAGACAATACCTTAAGAAATGAAGGGTGCTGCTCAATAGAATATTCTATTTGCTCTAGAATTGAATCAACCGAATCATTTTCATAATCAATAACTAAAGGTTTTTTGATAACCATAGATTGAAGAATACCTTTTTTCTTTATCATGAGCCCTTTTTTGTCAAACGAACGTCTAAAACCATCAATCACAATTGGCACTACAATAGGCTTGTATTTTTGAATAATGAAAGCAGTACCTTTACGCATGGGTTTAAACGGTTTAGTTGTTCCTTGAGGAAATGTAATTACCCAACCATCGTCTAATGCTTTTGCAATATTGGAAATATCGGAGAACTTAACTTTTCGATTGACATCCTTACCCGATTGGCGCCAAGTTCGTTCAATAGAAACTGAACCGGCATATGCCAATAATCTAGGTAAAAAACCGTCTTTCATCGTTTCTTTAGCTGCAATATAGTAGATATTAAGCTTCGGGTTCCAAAGGTACCCGACGTTCTTAATAGTATCAATACGTCCACTTAAACTGGCATTAAAAACATGAAACATTGCAACTACATCAGCAAAATAAGTTTGATGATTAGAAACAAAAAGAACGTTTTCGTTTGGAAGATTTTTAATGATTTCAGAGCCCTCAATATGCAATTGATTAAAACCTCTATACCTCCGATGTGACATAAAACCGAGGTAACGGATCAGCATTTTTTTTAAAAAGAGTACGTGGCCAAAAGGATTTCTCTTAAGTATTCCCATAATTTAAAAATCTAGTAAATATAACATTATTCTTTCAGCGTTGTTAGAATGAGTTCTTTCATTTCAGAGAGAACAGTAGCCGTTGCGCCCCATACTTTAACATCATCAAATACATACATAGGAACATCAACTTCTCCGGCATAAGAGGTTTTTATTGTACCTGTTGTTTCATTACTGGGGTCTAATAATTTATAAAGCGGCACCTCTATAATTTTCTCAACTTCCTTAACCTCTTTTTTAAAAAAAGGCGTAGTGTTAATCAAACCCATAAAAGGATAAACAATAAAATTACTGGGAGGGATATAAAAGGTTGACAGCGTTTTTACCTGTTCTATTTCAGAAGAAGAAACGCCTACTTCTTCTCTAGATTCTCTCAAAGCAGTATCCCAAAAAGTTATATCATTAGGTTCTTTTTTTCCACCGGGAAAGCTAATTTGGCCGGAATGAACACCATTATAAAGACCTCTTTCAATCAAAACAAAACAAGTTTCGCCATGAAGGTTGGGGTAAAAAAGGAGAAGTACAGCAGACTTTTTAGCTGTTTTTTTATCTAAAGGTTTCTTTACTAATTCTTCAACTCGAAACATAGGAACCATTTTTTTTTGAGCTTCAATACCTGGTAGTGGTAAATCAATTACTTTTGAAAGAAGAGATTTAAATTTAGAAAACAGCATAGGGTGATGAAAAAATTAAGTGTTTTAAGTTTTCTGTTCTTTTTTATGAGCTGTACAGAGGCTCCAAAGAAAATAAAAAGAACTGAAAAAAAAGTTCAAGTGAAGCAAAAGATTGAAAAAAAGAAGTTACTACTAGAAAATCCAACGCTTTATCTAGATGAAAAAACTGCAATTCCTTTTTTATTCGAATATCAAAAGAAAAATAAAGAGAGCAAAATTAGAATCTCCACAAAATATGGAAACATTGACATTCAGCTTTTTGATAATACGCCCTATCATCGAGCTAATTTCATTTACTTAACTAAACTAGGATATTTCAACGATACCTTTTTTCATCGTGTAGTACCTGATTTTGTTATTCAAGGAGGTAATTCTGACCACCCCAAAACGTGGTCCAAAAGAAGGGAAATAGGAAGATATTTATTACCACAGGATAATAATAAAGGGCATCGCCATGATCGAGGTATAATTTCAATTCCAAGTAGCGAAGAAGATAACCCACATAAATTAGCTTCTCCATTTGAGTTTTTTATTGTTCAACAAAAAGGGGGAGCGTACCATTTAGACCAGGATTTCACTCCCTTTGGGAAAGTCATTAAGGGTATGGATGTAGTAGACAAGATATCCGAACAACCGATTGATGACAGAGAAAATCCAATAAGAAACATCATAATACAGGTGTCTATAATTGATTAATATAGAAATTATTTATTATATTTGAATAATTATAAAATTTATAAATAATGACACTTACCCAGCTCAAATACATGATCGCAGTTGCAGAAGCAGGAAACTTTACCCTGGCAGCAGAAAAGTCTTTTGTTACTCAACCTACTTTAAGCATGCAGATTCAGAAACTTGAAGATGAACTGAGTGTTCAAATTTTCAACAGAACAAAGAAACCCATACGGTTAACTAAGGTAGGATCAGAAATTCTTATACAAGCAAGAAAAATAATATCTGAGTCCAAAAGAATGGGGGATGTAGTTGCTCAAGAGAAAGGGTTTATTGGAGGCACATTCACTCTTGGAATAATTCCAACAGTAATGCCAACACTACTTCCAATGTTCCTAAACACATTCTTAAAGGCCTATCCTAAGGTCAACCTTAAGATAGAAGAGCTAACTACTGAAAATATAATAAAACGCCTTGCAGAAGGGAAAATAGACGCAGGAATAGCAGCCACTCCTCTTAAGCGCGATATCATAATTGAACGCCCGTTATACTATGAGCCCTTTTCAGCTTATATCCCTAAAAACCATCGCCTTTCAAACAGCACTAAAATAAATATTGAAGATTTAGAAAACGAGGACATGCTTCTCCTTGAAGACGGTCATTGTTTTAAGAATCAAGTGCTATCTATGTGCTCTTTCGTTAAAAAAGAAGAAAACAGTCGATTTGATTTAAAAAGTGGAAGTTTCGAAACTTTGATAAATTTAGCTAATGAAGGTTTAGGAATGACTCTAATCCCCTACTTAAACACAAGAAATCTGTCTGAAAAGAATATTGAGAATGTAATTCATTTTCCAGCTCCACCTCCTGCTAGAGAAATTAGTGTAATATACCACAAAAGTCAACTTAAACTTCAAATCATAGAAGCTCTAAAAGACAGTATCAGTGGAGTTATGCGAGGGGCAATTGCTTTTGATGATGTTCAAATAATAACTCCTTAAGTTTAAATTGATTCAAGGTGCGGGTTTCTAGTCACGTACATTCTTCTCCAACTCTTTAACCTAATTAGTTCACCTCCAAGAAGAACTGAACAAGCTTTTTCGTATTCCTTTTGAAATAATTCTTCGTCAAAACTAACTTTCTTTAAAACCGTAATATAATACTTGTAGGAGCTCATATTCAATAAGTTTAAGTTGTTAAATATAAATTACTTGTAACATTATTTGTGTTGATGAAATGTTAAAATTACTACTATGTATTACATAATACTATTTAAAAGACATATATTTGCATAGTACACAACTAAACCTACTATGCAAAAAACAAAAAATCAACTTATTTTAAAACATAGAAGTTTATGAATATTGAAAACACTAAAGCCCAAATGAGAAAAGGTGTATTAGAATTTTGTATTCTTAAGATCCTTAGCACTAAAGACAAGTATTCTTTCGAAATAATAGAAACCCTAAAAAAATCGAAAATGCTTGTAGTTGAAGGGACCCTCTACCCCCTTTTGACACGTTTAAAAAACGGTGGATTATTAGAATACAGGTGGGAAGAATCCACGTCTGGGCCTCCAAGAAAATACTACACCATAACCGAAGAGGGTAAAAAATCCTTAGAGGAGCTTCATTCTTCATGGAATGAGCTAAACAAAGCTGTTACCGCATTAACCGAAAAATCTTAATCATGAATACTACAGTTACAATACACCTTGCCAACATTCTCTTTCACATAGACAGTGAAGCCTATGCTATCCTAAAAAACTATCTATCTAAATTAGAACAGAGTTTTGTTAATACGGAAGGTAAACAAGAAATCCTTGAAGACATTGAAGTGCGAATTGCAGAATTATTTTCTCAATATACCCATAGAGAAGACTATGTTATTTCTATAAAAAACATCAATGATGTAATAGAAACCCTTGGTAAACCCGAAGACATTAGCGAAGAGTCTCCAGCCCAAGAGGATCAAAAGTCGTACGTTCAGAAAAAATTATATAGAGATGGAGAAGATGGAATATTTGGAGGTGTTGCCAGTGGATTTGGTTATTATTTTGGAATTGATAGGATATGGTTACGCTTAATACTCGCTATCCTGTTATTATCATCAGTTGGCGGAATTTTTCTAATCTATATCGTTTTTTGGGCTATTGTCCCTAAAGCAGAAACTACTTCTGAGAGGTTAAAAATGCGCGGGGAACCAGTTAACATATCTAATATTGAAAAAAAAATTAAAGAAGGTCTTGACGATGTAACCCAAAAGGTCAAAGATGTTGACTATTCTAAAGTTGGAAATAATTTAAAAAAAAAGTCAGTAAAACTTTCAGAAATTCTTGAGAAAATTTTCAAACTGTTGCTGAAAATTACAGCAAAGGTAATTGGCTTTTTTATGGTTTTCATTTCAACTATAGTATTAATTGGATTACTTTTTAGTGTTATTGTTTTTGGATTTATCAGTACTATTGAACTTCCACAAGAGGCACTATTTCTTTCTATGAATACTGACTTACCGCTTTGGGCATTCTCAATTTTAATTCTTTTTGGAATCGGGATTCCCTATGTATTCATTTTTGTTTTAGGACTCAGACTTTTGACTTCTAAAAGAAGGTTAATGAGTAATTCTACTAAATATACATTAGGAGTAATTTGGATTACCACGCTTTTGGTAGCAGCCTTTACTATAGCTAGAGAGTTCAGATCCAATGCTTTTACAGCACGAAAGACTCAAAATAAACTTATTGATATTGACACAAAGGACACTTTGCAAATCAGACTGAATACGGTTCAATATGACGATGAAATACTAATTTTCAACGCAACACATTTAATCTATAGCGATGAAGATGAACTGAATTTATTATTAGACGAAATTCATTTAAACATCACGCAAAGCAAAGACAACACTACACAACTTAGAATAGATAAAAAGGCAAAAGGAAGAAACCAAAAAAGAGCCAGAGAGAATGCAAATGCGATTTCATATCCATTTCAATATTACAATAAAAATTTGCTGCTCGACAGCCAATGGCAAACTTCAGTTACTCAAGCAAGAAACGAACAGCAAATACTATTGAACTTAGAAGTTGCAGAGGGACAGTACCTTTATATCGATAGGGACTTCAGTTCTTTGATGTATCGAGGAATTAAAAATGATCAGGATTATTCGCGTAGAAAAATAGCGGGTCATTTATGGAAAATGGAAAACGGCACTCTTATTTGTGAAGATTGCACCTCAATAAGTGGTAACATAGATATTGACAAGGACCGTTTGCGTATCAAAGTTTCCGATGACGAAGCTAATTTTGAAGAAAGCATTGACGAAGATGGACTTCAAATAAAGACTTCAGACAACTAACTAACTCAATTACAAGGGGTGATACCTCTTTAAAAAATGCGTTGATATGACTGGGGAAAAACTTGCCAGAAAGCGGATAAATATTATATTTGCATACCGAATTTTTCGGGGTGTAGCGTAGCCCGGTCATCGCGCCTGCTTTGGGAGCAGGAGGTCGCAGGTTCGAATCCTGCCACCCCGACTAAAAAGCTCTTCATTGAGCTTTTTTTGTTAAAAATTGCCACGGGATGTGGCGCAGCACGGTAGCGCACACGCCTGGGGGGCGTGGGGTCGCAGGTTCAAATCCTGTCATCCCGACTGAAAACCACAAACCCTTGATAACAAGGGTTTGTTTATTTTAATTGAAACACAACATGTCAATAAATTTGTTATTTTTATAAAAACTAAGATTGTAACCTTTTAATAAAAGTGTTCCGCTTTTTTTTAATCTAAAATCTTTTAAAAAATTACAATCATAATAGACACTATTTATGAAAAAATCACATCTTTTAAATCTTGTTCTCTCCTTTTTCATCTTCACCAGTTGTGCACAAGACCAAGGCCCTAAAATTCAAGATGAGCAGAACCCAAAATACATTTATGAAACGGTAGTAGATGGAATTGACATTCCCTGGGGAATGACATTTATATCAAAAAACGAGATGCTAATTACCGAAAAATCTGGTGTTTTATATCATGCCCTAAATGGTGAAAAATCTGAAATATCAGGACTTCCTGAAATTTATGTTCGTGGTCAAGGAGGCTTATTAGATGTTATTATTGCTCCAAACTTTGAAACTTCAAAAACTATATTTTTTACAGCAAGTTCTAGTGATGGAATTGAAAAAGGTGGGCATACAGCTCTTTATTCAGCTCAACTAGACGGTAAGGCACTTACAAACCTAAAACAACTCTATAAAGGAGAAGGAAACACAAAAAAAGGTCAGCATTGGGGATCTAGAATCAGCTTTGACTCCAAAGGGAAACTTTACTTTTCAATTGGAGATAGAGGAAATAGAGATGTAAACCCGCAGGACATAACGCGTGATGGTGGAAAAATATATCGAATTAATCAGGATGGAACTATTCCTACAGATAATCCTTTTTACAACGAAGCAGGAAGTAAAAAAGCAGTGTTTTCTTATGGACATCGAAACCCGCAAGGAATGCTAACACACCCTGAAACAGGTAAGATTTGGGTACATGAACACGGACCTAGAGGAGGTGATGAAATCAATATTATTGGCGCTGGAAACAACTACGGTTGGCCAGAAATAACCTACGGAATCAATTACAGTGGAACTCCAATAACAGCGAATAAAGACCTCCCTGGAATGGAACAACCTTTTTACTACTGGGTTCCATCTATTGCGCCTTCTGGTATGGCTTTTTCGACTTCAGGTAAATATCCAGAATGGAAAGGAAATCTAATGGTGGGATCTTTGGTTTTCGAATATATTGAGCGTCTTGTCATCAAAAAAAATAAAGTAGTAGCACGTCATAAGATCCTTGAAGGTGTTGGTCGAATTAGAAACGTTAAACAAGGCCCTGATGGATTAATATATATTGGTGTTGAAGGGAAAGGAATTTTAAAAATAATTCCGCAACCTCCCTTAAATTAATTTTATGAAATATACGTTTTACATTTACTGTATTAGTGTTTTTGGTTTTCTGAATTATATGAACCAAGAAAAGCCCTTAAAACAAAGCATTGAAGATGGCTCAGAAATATATCAAGACTTTTGTCTTCAATGCCATTTAGATAACGGCAAAGGAGTTGCAAATGTATTTCCTCCTCTAGCCCAATCTGATTATTTGAAGAATAATTTAAAAGCTAGTATCCGAGGTGTTAAATATGGACTTCGTGGAGAAATTACTGTAAACGGTAAATCATATAACGGTGTAATGACAAAACAAGGTCTAGATGATGAGGAAGTTGCAGATGTTATGAACTATATCCTAAATAATTGGGGGAACAAAGCTGAAGAGCAAATAACAGAGTCCCAGGTCATGCAGCTCGAAAAGATTTAAATATGGCTTTCACTAAAGTTTTAGCTTTTCTTAAAGAAAAAAACAAGTCGTACGCATTTACCTATATTGCTATTTTGATTATTTTCGGTTTTTGGATGCTTTTTTTGGACTCCAATTCGTGGATAACACAACGAGATTTAAATTTAGAAATTGAAAAACTAGAACACCAAAAAGGTCAACTTACTAAAGCCACAACAGAAGATCAATACACAATTGAGCAACTAGAAGATTTAGATAGCCTAGAACGATTTGCTCGAGAGCACTACGGTCATAAAAAAGAAAATGAAACCTTATTTTTAATCGATATTAAAAGTGACGATCAAAAAGAATGAAATGTTAAATTTTTCTGCTAAAAATTAACTTTCTAGTAGCAATAATAAATTGTATTTTTATTGCTTAAATAACACTAATGGGGAAAATCATTGCAATAGCGAATCAAAAAGGAGGAGTTGGTAAAACAACCACCTCTGTAAATCTTGCTGCAGCATTAGGTATTCTTGAAAAAAAAATTCTTTTGATTGATGCGGATCCCCAAGCTAATGCCACCTCTGGTCTGGGAGTTGTTCTCGATAAACAACAAAAGGGAACCTATGAATTATTGGAACACACCATTAAGGTTGAGGAAGTAATCATCAAAACGGATTCACCTAATTTGGACCTAATTCCTTCGCACATTGATCTAGTTGCTATTGAAATTGAATTAGTAGATAAGCACGAAAGAGAATATATGCTTCGAAAGTCGCTAGAAAGTATGAAAGATAATTATGATTATATTTTTATAGACTGCGCACCCTCTCTAGGTTTGATTACATTAAACGCACTTTCTGCAGCTGATTCTGTTCTTATTCCAATTCAATGCGAATATTTTGCTTTGGAAGGTCTTGGTAAATTACTTAACACCATTAAAAGCATTCAAAAAATACACAACAAAGATTTAGATATAGAAGGTTTATTACTTACGATGTTTGATTCTAGATTGCGCTTATCTAATCAGGTTGTCGAAGAAGTAAAAAAACACTTTGGAAAAATGGTTTTTAAAACAATAATTCAAAGAAATATTAGGCTGGGAGAAGCTCCAAGTTTTGGAGAAAATATTATTCAATATGATGCTACAAGTAAAGGTGCCCAGAATTATTTAAGTTTAGCACAGGAAGTACTTAAAAAAAATAAAGGAAAATAGAAATGGCCAAATCAAAGAAAAAACAAGCATTAGGTCGCGGACTATCTGCTTTACTCCAAGATCCTGATAACGACATTAATTCTGTTAACGATAAAAATGCGCATCAAGTTATAGGAAATGTAATTGATTTGGAATTAGATCGAATAGAAGTTAATCCATTTCAGCCAAGAACACATTTCAATGATGAGGCATTAAAGCAATTAGCTTCTTCTATCAAAGAATTAGGGATTATTCAGCCCATCACAGTTCGAAAGATGGATTTCAACCAATACCAGCTGGTTTCTGGAGAAAGACGTTACCGTGCAGCAAAATTAATCGGACTTACAGATATCCCTGCTTTTGTTAGGTTGGCCAACGATCAAGAATCTCTAGAAATGGCTTTAGTTGAAAATATTCAACGCCAAGACTTAGATCCAATCGAAGTTGCACAATCCTATGAAAGGTTAATAGACGAAATAAAACTTACTCAAGAAGCATTGAGTGAACGTGTTGGAAAAAAGAGATCGACTATAACAAACTACCTCAGACTTCTTAAGTTAGATCCAATTATCCAAACAGGAATGCGCGACGGTTTTCTTTCTATGGGCCATGGTAGAGCACTACTTCCTGTAGATGATAAAGCTAAACAACTCGAGATTTATCAACGCATCATCAAAGGAGATTTTAGTGTTCGTAAGACTGAGGCCATTGTTAAAGCTCTTAAAGAAGGAGACACAACTAAGTCGGCTCCACATAAACCTTTATTTATTGAAGAGGGAAGCAAAGACTTCAGTGCTTATTTCGAGTCTAAGGTTACCATAAGATACAAAGAGGAAGGAAAAGGTGTTATTCAAATTCCCTTTGATTCACAACAAGATTTCAGTCGTATGAAAAAGTTGTTGGATGGTGAAAAATAAATTTTTTCTATTACTGATTTCAGTCCTTGTCTTCGGCTCTCTTCAAGCACAACAGCAAGAGCTCGATACGCTCACTAGGAAAGAACGTTTAATCATCGATCCACTAACCCCTGCTCGTGCTGCTTTTTACTCTACGATTGTTCCTGGTTTAGGTCAAATATATACTGGTAAATACTGGAAGCTTCCTATTATATATGGTGCTCTGGGAACCGCTGGATATTATTATTTTTATCAAAGAAAACAAATGAATGTTTTTAGAGATATTTATAAACGAAGAATTGCAGGCTATACAGACGACATCTATCAAGGTCGTATCTTAAAAAATGACCAGTTGATTGAGGGAATGAAATTTCATAAAAGTTATCGTGACCAAGCAGTCATGACCTTTATGGTGTTTTATCTTTTAAATGTCATTGACGCTAATGTTGGTGCTCATTTAATGCAATTCAACGTCAATGAACAACTTAGTTTTAGACCACATTTAAAACCCAATGAATTCAACACCAACATGAATTATGGACTTACTTTAAATATTAATTTTTAAAGCATGAATATAGCACTTTTAGGATACGGAAGAATGGGTAAAACCATTGAAAAAATTGCAATTGAAAGAGGGCATTCTATTGTAGCGAAAATTGATAGAAATAGTGATGAAGGTAAACTCTCTGAAGCTGATGTTGCCATTAACTTTAGCGTCCCAGACGCTGCAGTAACTAATGTCAAATCGGCCTTAAAACTAGAAATACCTGTGGTTTGTGGCACAACAGGTTGGTTGGATGATCTTAAAGAAGTTGAACAATTTTGTTCTGAAAACAACAGTGCATTCCTATACGCTTCAAATTTTAGCATAGGGGTAAATTTATTTTTCAAACTCAATCAAGTTTTAGCAAAACTTATGAAACCTCACAACAATTATGTTGTTGGAATGAAAGAAGCGCATCATATCCATAAATTAGATGCTCCAAGTGGAACTGCTATAACACTTGCGGAAGGAATTATAAAAAACACGGAGTTAACACAATGGTCAATCGATGAAATTAACAACAACTCACTCCCCATTTCTGTCGAAAGGACAGGAGAAGTTCCTGGAACGCATACTGTTCAATATAAATCAAGCGAAGACACGATCAAAATTGAACATGAAGCCCATTCTCGTGAAGGTTTTGCATTAGGAGCTATAATTACCGCTGAATGGATTCAGGATAAAAAGGGAATATTTTCTATGAATGATGTACTTAATATAAATTAAAAGGTAAAAAACAAGAAAGCAATTCGTATAATAAAAAAACAACCTACTCAAATTTAAACATATGACAACTACAGAATGGTTCTTATTTATTTTAGGAATACAAGCAGTTCACTTTCTGGGAACTTATCGGTTATATATAAAAGCCGGACGTAAAGGATGGGAAGCACTGGTTCCAATATACAATGCTGTTGTTTTAATGCAAATTATTCGGAGACCTAAATGGTGGGTTATCCTGCTATTTATACCCATAATCAACTTAATGATGTTTCCTGCAGTTTGGGTTGAAACACTAAGAAGTTTTGGAAGGACCAAATGGGTTGATACACTGCTAGTCATTCTAACTTTAGGCCTCTATCTGTTTGTAGTAAACTATGATTCAAAAACTACCTACGACAAAGATAGAGACCTCAATTCTAAATCATGGTTTGGAGAATGGATTAGTGCATTGATGTTTGCTGTAATTGCAGCTACTTTGGTTCATAATTATTTTATTCAGCCCTATATAATTCCTACCGGCTCATTAGAAAAAACACTCTTAATTGGAGATTTCTTATTTGTAAGTAAATTTCATTATGGAGCAAGGACGCCAACATCTGCGGTAGCCTTTCCGATGGTTCATGACACCATTCCAATAATCAAAAAAAGATCCTATTTAAAAAAGCCTCAACTTCCCTACTTTAGATTACCTGGTTTTCAGGATGTTAAACGAAACGATATTGTAGTTTTCAGTTGGCCAGCTGATACTGTACGCAAGTTTTTTGTTCGAGAAAAAGGAATAATAAAACCTATTGATAAAAAATCGAATTACGTAAAACGATGTGTTGGAATTCCCGGTGATAGCCTCGAAATAATTAATGGTTTTGTTTATATTAACGGAGTTCAGAATGCATTACCCGATAGAGCAAAAACTCAATACACACATTACGGTTATAACAATAAAGGAGTTTCTTCAAGAAAGCTATTGAATGCAGGTTATAAAGATTTCAATCGTAAATATAAAATCAGAAAAGCTACACAAGCAACCTATGATGAGATAGCGCCCTTCATTCTGGGAGTTTTATCTAGCGAAGATGAATATTACACCGTAATTACTCCATCTTCAGGAATCCCTCCAGAAATAATCGGTAAACTGAGAATAAGTGCAAAAGAACTTTTAGACGCTAAAAAAGAAATAATACTCACCGTTTTGGAAGCTAAAGAAATTCTTAGGACTGGGATTGTCGATAGTATTGTTCAAAAAATAACTCAAACTAAGACCGCTAACATCAACTTTTTCCCCAACGCTATTCCATATGATTGGAACGAAGATAATTTTGGACCTATTTTGATTCCTAAAGCTGGGATGACTATAGATATTAACGAGCAAACCTTACCGTTATACAAAAAAATAATTCGTGATTATGAAAAAAATGAGCTTTCAAAAGAAGGTTCAAAGATATTTATAAACGGTAAAGAAGCTAGCTCCTATACATTTGAGCAAGATTATTACTGGATGATGGGAGACAACAGACATCGTTCTGAAGACAGCCGCTATTGGGGTTATGTGCCAGAAGATCACGTGGTAGGAAAACCTGTTTTAGTTTGGTTCAGCATCGAAGGAATAAACGACGGTATTAAAAATTGGAGTATTCGATGGGATCGTTTAATGACAACCGTAGGAGGAACAGGGAAACCAATCTCATTTTTCCCTTATGTAGCTTCAATTTTATTAGGCTGGCAAATTTTTGTTTTTATACGTAAACGTAAAAAAACATAAAGTGCAACTCGAAATTTTCAGTTCTTATATTCCTAACATTGCTACGCTTGCAATTCTTGCGCAACAAGAAAATGTGATCGTACAAACTGGTGCTCAGTATCAAAAGCAAACCTTTAGAAACAGAACAATAATAGCTAGTGCTAATGGTGCTTTAAATTTGAGTATTCCAATCAGACATGGAAGTAAGTATAAAAATTTGATTGATAAAGAAGTGAAAATAGCTTATGATGAAAATTGGCAACAAAACCATTGGAAATCATTTGTCAGCGCATACAGCTCCTCTCCTTTTTTTGAGTTTTATCAAGACGATCTCAAACCAATATTTTTCAAAAAACATGAAAAGCTAGTTGACTATAACATGAGTTTACTTATCCTTATTTTGGAATGGCTAGAGATTGAAACTAAAATAACAATCCGTTCAAAACAGGATGCCTATAATCAGTTTAGCAATGCTTTAGTTAGCTCTAAAGCAAAACTCCCTCTTAACTTTCCGAAATACATACAGGTTTTTGAAGCAAAATTAGGTTTTCATGCCAATCTAAATGCTTTAGATTTATTGAGTAATTTGGGCCCAGAAAGCTCTGTTTATTTGAGAGACATAGACCTCAATCCCATGCTAGAGTTGTCATGATAGGCAAATGATCTGAGAGGTTAACATCGTAAGACTTAAAGTTGTTTACTTTGAAGGTGGGGTCAATTAAAATAAAATCTATGCGCAATGGAAAAAAAGAAAATTGAAACGTTGTACCAAGCCCTGTTCCTGCTTGTTTAAAAGTATCAAGTCTGCCTTTCTTTAGAGTTCTATAAATGGAAGAAAATTGTGAATTATTCAAATCAGTGCAAATTATTAATGGGTATTTGTTTGACAGATCAACCTCTTCAAATTGTTTAATTTGTTCTAATTGTTTTTTAAAAACCTGATTAAATTTAAGTTGTAAACCATCAGAATTTGCTTGCGTGACAAGGGTGTCTTTAAAGTTAATTCTGAGAGACTCTAAATGTAAATTATATACCCGTGCTATCTTACCGCGATGCTCAATATCTGAAAAGATCCCGCTATTAGTAGAGTTTTCAAAATTAATATAGCCACTATTGGTTATCGGAAATTTAGAAAAAATTGCTATTTCCGACTTCCCGTTGGCTTGAATTGGTTGAATATAGCTGTAAGGATAAGATGAAAGTGTTGGTGCTTCACTTTTAGAATATTCCTGAAAACAAATAATATCAGGTTGTTCTTGACTTATAAAGCGTTCAATTTCTTTAGAAACATTGGCTTCTTTAATCCAATCAAACTTATTAAAAAGGCGAACATTATAAGTCATTACTTTAAAAGTATTGGTGCTTTTATGAATTAAAGTTCTTGGAAATTGATACAAAAGACCCCACTCCCCGTATCCTATTAGAAAAGAAAGCATGAATAAAAGAAATACCCATTTAGACCTTAAAAGCCAATAAATAAAAAAGCCAATATTTATTAAAACAATGATGGGAACAAATAAATTCATGATGGAAAACTCAAATAAGGAAGGAATACTTCCCATCAGCATGAGTTGAAAAATCAACAATAAAATATTGATTAGTAATATTAATTTTTGCAAAAAATTAAGTTTCATTTGGGGGATTGCTATTAATTATTTTTACCTGCTCTAAACAAAAAGTCTTTCTCTTCCTGATTGAGACTTTCGTAGCCAGATTTACTTATTTTATCTAAAATAGTGTCAATTTTTTCTTGTTGAAGTTTTATTAAATTTTCTTTAGAAGGCTTTTTAGAGCGATGAACAGTGCGCATGTTTTTGGTTTTTTTAGGAGTAAATAAAGAGCATATAAAATTAAATATTCTATCTAAAACTGAACCTATATCCTTACCCTTTCTTAACTGAGAAGCATATAAATAGCCTATGAAAGCACCTCCTAAATGCGCCAGTCTTCCACCAGCATTGCTATAAGGCATTTGGAGAATGTCTATAATAACAAACGCAATTCCAATGTATTGAAGTTTTACATTTATAAAAAGAAGCCGTACTTCTTGATTTGGCGTATAGGTAGCAACAAAAATAAGAATTGCCATAACACCAGCAGAAGCGCCCACCAAGGGTGGATAAATCCCTTCAAAGACTGGAAACAAATTATATCCAATTAAAAAAAACAAGCCCCCAACAAGAACCCCGAGGATATAGTTTTTTAAAAATTGCTTTTCCGAAAACAAATTCAAATAAATGCGAGAAGCAAAATACAAGAGAACCATATTCCAAAGAATATGGCTAACATTTCCATGCATAAAACTATAAGTTAATAATGTCCAGGGACGAAAAAGAACCTCTGTGAAGTCCGGTAATAAATGAAACCATGAACCTACTTGTGAAGTTGGAATTTTGATCAACCAAAAAATTGTTTGCAAAAAAAAAGGAACCACAAAGAAGAAGATGTTTATGACAATTAACTTTTCTGCAATAGAAAACTTCTGGAATTTATATTTTAAATCATCGAATATACTCATACGTCCCAACGATTATTATTAAACTGTTGTTTCTTCCAATAGCGCATCATAATAAATCCCGTGATTGCACCTCCTAAATGTGCGAAATGAGCGATTGGACCAATTGAAAAAGAAGTAAAACCAAAAAACAAATCACCCAAAATCATGAATGGAATAAGATATTTTGCTTTTATCGGTACTGGAATGAACATCAAGTATAATTCAGAATTAGGAAACAGCATTGCAAAAGCAACTAAAACTCCATATAAAGCCCCTGATGCTCCTACCATAGAAGCATTATAAGAATTAAAAATACTTGATAATTGCCCTTCACTTACTTGGTTTAATATTGAGATGTTATATTTACCTTCGTTTAATAAAGCATCTATAGCATCTTGACCGTAACCTAAGTTCATCAATTCTTCCAAAACCGAATTAAACTGGAAATGGTATATAAACAACTGAAGTGCAGCCGCTCCAAAACCGGCAGAGAGGTAAAAAAATATGAATTTCTTTTTTCCCCATAGAGATTCTAAAGGAGAACCGAACATATACAAACCGAACATATTGAATAGAATATGACTAAAGTTTCCATGCATAAACATGTGAGTAAATGGTTGCCAAACTTCAAAGAGTGGATTTTGAAAATAGTGCAGTGCAAACAAATCATATAAAGAATCACCAAATTGATTTTTCGCAAAGAAAAAAATCACATTGATTATCAATAAATGTTTTATGGTATCTGTAATTCTGCCCATTAAGTAAATTTTTTGTCTAGTTCTTCTTGTGTTAAAGTAACAAAAATCTGTCGATTAAATGGAGACACTTGAGTTTCTTTACAGGCAAATAAATCATCTAATAGGCGTTGTTGTTCTTCTGGCTTCATTGACACTCCACGCTTAATTGATAAGGTTTTAGCAAGAGATTTAGACAATACGTCTGACTGACTAAAACTATCTGCAGGGAGGTCGCTCTCTAAGGAGTTAAAAAGATTTTCAAAAATATTTGGTATTTCCTTTTCAGAACTTGATGAAGGGATTCCTTTAATAATGATTGTAATATTTGAATCTCGTTCAAAAATAAAGCCTGCTTCAACCAATACTTCTTCTAAGTCCGATAAAAAAGCTTGTTGGGTAAGGTTTAATTCAAGTTTATAAGGAAAAAGTAACTGCTGACTGGCAGTTTTCTTTTGTGTAATTGTTTTTAAAAACTGCTCGTATAATATACGTTCATGAGCGCGCTGTTGATCGATTAGTAACAAGGCCGAACCTATAGAACTTACTATGTAGCGATTCATCAACTGAAAGACTTTTACTGTATCATAATCAGGTGTAGCATTAAGTTCGTTTCCTAAAGAACTTGAAACGCGCTGAGACTCTACCTCCACATAGAGGCTTTCCCAACTGGATTCGTTTGGCTTTGAAAAACGTCTAGCATCAGGATTCTTAAATGGATTAAAACTAGAGTCCACTTCTAGTTGTGGAGTTCCTGCACTTTGATTTACTTGTCTATAGGGTGTGTCAAGATTTGGATCCCTTTCAAAGTCTAGTGTTGGGGCTACATTGAACATTCCTAAACTATGCTTGACACAGGAGCGCAAAATAGCATACAAGCTTTGTTCGTCTTCAAATTTCACTTCCGTCTTAGTGGGATGAATGTTTATGTCTATCGTCTGCGGATCTAGGTTGAAAAAAATGAAATACCCAGGCACAGTTCCATCAACCAGCAAACCTTCGTAAGCATTCATTATAGCATGATGCATAAAGGGACTTTTGATGAACCGATCATTTACAAAGAAAAACTGTTGTCCGCGCGTTCTTTTGGCAGCATTCGGTTTTATTACAAATCCAGAAACAGACGAAACGGAAGTTGATTCTTCAACAGGAACCAATTTTTCATCGATTTTTGAGCCAAAAATATGTACAATTCGTTTTCTTAAATTGGCGGCGGGTAAATCGAACAACTCCTGTCCCCCCTGAAAAAAAGTAAATGCTACCTGAGGGTGAGCCAAGGCAACCCGATGAAATTCATCGATGATGTGTCTAAGCTCTACGGTATTTGATTTTAAAAAATTACGCCGGGCAGGGATATTAAAAAATAAATTCTTGACTGCAATAGAAGTTCCTTGCGGAGCAACAATAGGTTCTTGCTCTTGAATTTCGCTCCCAGCAATTTTAATTTGTGTAGCGACTTCATCGACAGCAGTTTTGGTAAGCATTTCTACGTGAGCAACAGCAGCTATAGAAGCTAAAGCTTCGCCACGAAAACCTTTTGTGTTTAGAGCAAACAAATCAGAGGCCGCTTTAATTTTAGATGTTGCGTGTCGTTCAAATGCCATTCGAGCATCAGTAACACTCATCCCCTTACCATTGTCAACTACTTGAATCAATACTTTTCCAGCTTCTTTTATGATTAGCTGAACGTGAGTAGACCCAGCATCAATTGCATTCTCCATCAGTTCTTTAACAACAGAAGCGGGTCGTTGAACAACTTCTCCTGCAGCAATCTGATTGGCTACATGATCAGGTAATAAGGTTATAATATCTCCCATGAATTTAGGTGGAAAAAATAGATAGATCGAAATCTATAATAAATAAAAATATAAGTGTTAATACGGCAATGGCAACTAATAAAGTTGGATTAAATGATCGGTTAGATCTGTTTCTGTTTTCTAAACGAGCATCTTGCCATTGTTTTGCCAAATCATTTTCATTGTAGGTCTCTCGATACTTGTTAAACTTCGAATCAAAATCATAAAGATTCTCTATAGTTTTACCTTGATAATACCGTGGTGTATAGTTATATCGCTTATTGCGATTCAGTTTAAAAAGATTTGCTTTGAACATGTGTTTTGCTTAAAAGATAAAAATACATTGATTTTACTAGAATCACAATAATGACAACTCAGAACTACAGTAATGTTGACAACTTATTACTTGGAAAGAGATGCCATCTTTAGCGCAGCGACTGCTGCTTCAACGCCTTTATTACCATGCTTACCACCAGAACGATCTAGAGCCTGCTGAAGGTTGTTGTCTGTTAAAACACAAAAGATAACTGGAATGTCGGACTTAATATTCAAATCTTTAATACCCTGAACAACTCCTTGGCACACAAAGTCGAAGTGTTTTGTTTCACCTTGAATAACACTTCCTATAACAACAACAGCATCTACACCTGTGTTTTGAGCATGTTTAGCTCCATAAATTAATTCAAAACTTCCAGGAACATTGATTCTAGAAATATTACTTATCAAAACGCCGTGTTTAATAAGAGTATCGTATGCCCCTTTAAAAAGTGGCTCAGTAACCTGACTGTTCCATTCGGATACAACTATGGCTATAGTATAGTCTGAACCTGAAGGAACCTCTGAAGGGTCATAAACGGATAAATTAGAATTAGCCGTTGCCATAAAATTTTATTTAATGTTTTCTAAACGACCAATTTGAATATCAACTTGAGCTGCTTCTTCAGAATTTGGAAAATCTGATTTTATTAGTTTAAAATAAGATAACGCTTTACTATTCTTTGCTAATGTAGAACTTAATAAGGCCGCTTTAAATAAATATTTAGGTGAGGTATAATTGTTTTGACTCGCATCAATTGCTTTTTCATAATAATTCAGAGCTTGATCGGTATCGCCTAGTTGAGCATAAGAATCTCCGATAGCACCTTTAGCTAAAGCACTCAATAAAATATCATCTGAACTAAAATCTTTGAGATAATCAATAGCTGTATTAAAGTCATTCATATTAAAATAAGCCATTCCAGCACTGTAAGAAGCTAGGTCTGCTGCAGGAGTACCTCCATAGTTTTCGATGATATCATCAAAACCGTATTTACCTTCACCTCCACGAATTGAACGTGCGTAAAGTGAATCCGTTTCCTGACTATTTACTGCTAAATTAAAATAGTACTGCGCTTGATTTAGCTCACTAACCGCTTCTTTAGATGCTGGTTCAACCACATAAGACTGGTATCCTAGAGAACCTAAAATCCCTATTGTAACTACAACTATTACTGTTAAAATAATGTTTTGATATTTCGCAACAAAATCCTCAGCCTTAGAAGCTGAAGTGTCGAGTGTTTCAAATACTTCTGCTGTTGCACTATCCGTTTCTTGGACGCTAAGATCAGGTTTTGTTAATGATTTTTTTGCTCCGCGTTTTTTATATGTAGCCATTGTGGTTTTTTAAAGTCCCCAAAAATAACCTTTTTATTCTAATTCGGAAAGCTCATTTTTTATATTTTAGAGGAAAGAAGCCATTTTAATTATTTATTATCTTTGGTTTGTGCAATATGATGCTATACAAAGCTCCAAGGAATATCTTAAATTCTCTTAATTGAGTGTCTTTTTAATAAAAATATATCCCAAAAAAATGTCGCTATTCATAGAAAATATTGAAAAAGAATTTTTTTATTATAAAGCTCTTGGAGATCGAACTATTGAACAACTTGATGACAAAGAACTTAATTGGAAAAGTAGTTCTGAGAGTATCTGCATCGGTCAAATCGTAAAGCACGTCAATGGGAATATGCTTTCAAGATGGACTGATTTTTTAAATTCAGATGGAGAAAAAAACTGGCGCAATAGATGATGAATTTAAACATCCTTTAACAACAAAAGAAGTAATAATCGAATCATGGGAAACCGGATGGCGCTGTTTGTTTGACGCAATAGAAGCTTTAAAAGAAAAAGATTTAAAGAAAGAAGTGTTTATTAGAAATATGGGACTGACAGTTCAAGAAGCATTAAATCGACAACTAGGTCATTATGCATATCATGTTGGTCAAATTGTTTTTATTGGAAAAACATTAAAAAATAAGAACTGGAAGAGTTTATCAATACCCTATGGTAAATCGGAAGAATATAATTCTAATAAATTTTCAAAGCCCAAAAGAACATCTCATTTTACAGAAGATTAAATATTCTATATAATTACGCGAATTCCGCCAAAAATATATCTTGTAGGAGCAGGCTCATAATAGCGACCTCCAAAAGCATTAACTCTAATATTGTCGTTATAAATTGAATTCCAGAGGTTATTTATTCCAAAGAAAGGAATCCAACTTATTTTTCCCTTTCCGTTTTGAAAACTTACATTAAGATTAGAAACTAAAAATGCTTTTTCTTTTACCTCATTAGCATCATCTGCAAATAAGTTCCCTTGTAGTCGGTTAATTAAAGAAATATTCCACCCGTTTTTAACCAAATTAGAAGTAATAGAAGCCATATGTTTTGGAATCCCAGGCAACTTCTTTCCTGCTAAATCTGTAGTACCAATTTGAAAAGATTTGTAACTAAAGTCAGAAAATGTATAGCTGATTTTTGTGTCTAGAAAGTCAGATATTTGTTTAGAAAAACTTAATTCTAAACCGGTACGATTAGTTTTTCCAGCATTGCGGTAAAAGGTTCTGTCTGGAAAAGATTCTAATTCATAAGGAACTAGATCGTTCGATGTATTTATATCAAAAAGGACAATTTCAAATTCTGATTTAACACTAAAATAGCGGTACCCAATCTCTTTGTTTAATGCTCTTTGAGCGGATAAAGAAGAGTTAAAACCTCCACTCCCATTTGGATTTGCAGAAAGTTCGCTCAATACTGGTGTTTCAAAACTTGTACCGACAGAAGTAAACAAATAACTTTTGGTGTTTATTTTATAATTTACTCCTAAAGAAGAACTCCAAGAATTTAAAAACAAACTACCGCTATCATTACCGTTTTCGAATAAATAGTCAACCGCTTCTAACTTATTTGAATCATATCGTATTCCCCCTACAAGTTTATATTTTCCTATAGAAATTTGATCTAAAAGATAGAAGCTTATCGCATCAAATTTTTCTCTTTGGATTAGGGTTAAATCTCCTCGAGCTCCTAGATTATTATAATACCTTTTTCTTAGATCGGATTGTTTTGCCCAACTATAACCCAATTGAAAATTATTGCTATTATTATTTGGACTCCCTGAATTATAATTAAATTGAGCACCTTGTCCTGAATAAGATCGATTTAAAGAAACAGCTCCACCAAAAGCGAAAGGTAGTTTAGCGCTAAAATCTCGAGAAGCAGAAAATCCATAAGTAGAAAACAATAATTTAGGATTGATTTGGTACTTTAAAGAAAAACCTGTTTTAAATTGTTTAACGGCTTCTTGAGTTTTGTAACTAACATTTCTATCGCGTGCTTGTAATCTATTTGCAATTACTGATTCAAAATTTAAACCTCCAGCATCCTCCGCAACTGGACTGTCTGTATAATTTAACAGTAAATTAATTTCTGTTTTCTCAGAGAATTCATGTTTAATTCTAGCATTGATTCCACTACTCTCAAAACCACTTTGAGCACGATATCCGTTTGTTTTTATTTTATTTGCTAATAAAATTAATGTTGTATTCTTTTTTTTAACACCTGCTTCTATTTGAAGATTCTCCATGCCAAACCTACCAAGAGTCATCGCTGGTTTAATATAATTTTTTTCAATATCACTAGTAGTCTGAATGCTTATTACTCCCCCAGAAGCATTCCCATAAAGTAAAGACGAAGGACCTCGAATAACCTCAACCAAGGAAATACTTCCTAGCGATAAGTTGTCGATTTGACCTTGCCCGTCCGGTGTAGTTTCTGGAATACCGTCAACTAAAATTTTAATTCCACGGATACCGAAAGCAGATCGTGCTCCAAAACCACGAATTGAAATCCTTAAATCTTGAGAGAAATTATTTGTGTTTAAAGCAAACAATCCTGGAACTCCTTGAACATACTCACTGAATGAGAGCTGTTGCATTTGATCTTGTTTGGATTTGAAATCTAGTTTAGAAACAGACCATGTAGACTCTAATAATGAATTGGATATTTTTGTAGCAGAAACTTCAACAGCTTCTAATTTAACCGTCTGTAGAGAATCAATCTGAGCAAAGAGGTTATAACTAAATCCAAAAAATATAATAAATACTGCTATTTTTATTTTCAATTTTTTTTTCAAAATTAAGAAGAATATATCATAAAAAGAGCATGTTAAAGTAAATCAATGTTTACGGGGTTGAATCCTATTTAAATTAAGGAAACCAATTCGTGAATTCCTATATTTGTAATTATGAAACTAAAAAGTCTTTCTTTAACACAATACAAAAACATAAGCTCAGAAAGTTTTGAATTCGATGCACGAATCAATTGCTTTATTGGTAATAATGGTGTTGGGAAGTCAAACATTTTAGATGCTATTTATCATTTATGTTTTGCCAAAGGTTATTTCAATCCAACAGCGGTTCAAAACATTCAATTCAATATGGACTTTTTTCTTCTCGACGGTAGTTTTGAAAAAAACGACCAAAATGAAAAGATTGTTTGTAGTCTAAAAAAAGGACAAAAGAAAACCTTAAAACGTAACGGAAAGGTTTATGATAAGATCGCAGACCACATAGGGCTTTTGCCTCTTGTTATTATTTCTCCTTCTGATCGAGACCTAATTAGTGAAGGAAGTAGCATTAGAAGAAAGTTCATGGATGGGGTTATTGGGCAAACAGATAGTTCTTACTTAAATAATTTACTAGACTACACCAAGATAATTAGTCAGCGAAATGCGCTTTTAAAATATTTTGCAGCAAACCAAACTTTTGATGCCGATACCTTAGAAATTTATGATCAAAAAATGATAGCACTTGGAACTCCAATTCATGAAAAAAGAAAAGAATTTTTAGCTACTTTTACCCCAGTTTTTGAACGGCACTATCAAAGCATAAGTAAATCTAAAGAAGAGGTAACCTTAACTTATGAAAGTGCTTTACTTGAGAATACTTTTGAAGCTCTTTTGAAAGATCAACTACCTAAAGATCGTCTGGCACAGTTTAGCACCGTTGGTATTCATAAGGAAGACTTATTTTTTTCAATCAGTGGTCAACCCATAAAAAGGTTTGGTAGTCAAGGACAACAAAAATCATTCTTAATTGCACTGAAATTGGCACAATTCGATTTTATAAAAAAAATTGCAGGTGTACCACCCATCGTTCTTTTAGATGATGTGTTTGATAAATTAGACCAAAATCGAGTGGGACTAATCATGCAACTCGTAGAAGACAATCATTTTGGTCAAATATTTCTTTCGGACACCCACCAAGAAAGAACATTAGATGCTTTAAAAACCACGCAGTTATCCTATAAAATTTTTAATCTCAGTTAAGATTACTACATTTAAATTATATATGAAAAACACAACCTTCCTTATCTTATTATTTACTTTTAGCTTAACGGGTTGTGCGGGTGTTTCTGAACAAGACATTGTTCACTTGAACGGCTATTGGGAGATAAAAGAGGTCCAATCGCATGGCGAAAATTTTAATCCTAGAGGAGTAAACGTTTTGGTTGATTATTATAAAATCGATTCCATGCAGGGGTATCGCAAAAAACTAGCACCAAGTTTTGGGTCTGAATATGCCAGTTCTGAAGCACAATTTAATTTACTAATTGAGCAAATCGAAGGGGATTACTATTTAGTTTACAAGAAAGCACTTAAGCCTTGGAAGGAAAAAATAAAAGTCCTCAATCAAAATAGGTTAGAACTTGAACATCAAGACAAAGTTTATATCTACAAACGTCATGAAAAAATAAGTTTATAAGCAATGGCTAAGAAAAAACGATCTTTTGAGCCACAAACAATTTCTGAAGTACTCGGGGAATTGATTGATCAAAAAAACATTAAAGTAGGTATTACAAAAGTCCGCGTAGAACAAGCTTGGAAAACAACCATGGGTGCTAGTGTATCACAATACACTCAAGAAGTAAACTTTAGAGGATCAACACTTTTTGTGAATTTGAACTCTGCACCTCTTAGGGAAGAACTGTCTTATGGAAAGGAAAAGATTCTGCGCCATCTAAACGAAGCACTAGGCGCAGAAATTATTTCTAAAATAGTTTTGCGTTAAAAGATCTCTCTTCCAGAAAAATGAAAAGTACCTTCAATCGCTGCGTTTTCATCACTATCAGAACCATGCACAGCATTTTCTCCCATAGAAATAGCGTATAAGTTTCTAATAGTTCCTTCCGCAGCATCAGCAGGGTTAGTCGCTCCAATAAGTACTCGGAAATCATTAACTGCATTATCTTTTTCTAAAATAGCAGCTACAATTGGACCTCTAGTTATAAATTCAACTAATTCTCCGAAAAACGGACGCTCGCTATGAACACTGTAAAATGCTTGAGCATCTGCAAGAGTTAGTTGAGTTTTTTTGAGAGCAAGAATTTTAAATCCTGCAGACGTTATTTTTTCTAAAATAGAACCGATGTGACCGTTTTCAACGGCATCGGGCTTAATCATCGTGAACGTACGATTTGTTATCATAGTTGTTTTTTTGAGATGCAAATTTATTAAAACCAACTGACATTGAAGTAATAAAGAACATTTTTTAATGAAGACCAACTCCTTTATTAATCATATAATAAAATTAGTACAGTCGCGTAATTATATAAAAAACAGTCTATTTTTTTGAGAAAGGATTGGTATCTTAGCATTGCTATGATAGATAACTTTATTCATGTTTTAAAAGGTCAACTTTCTACACCAAAAAAAGTTGTAATTATTCCACATAAAAACCCTGATGGTGATGCTTTAGGAAGCTGTTTGGGCTGGAAACATTTCTTGGATCAAATGGGACATTTTTGTACTGTTGTATCTCCAAATGAATATCCTAAATTCTTGGATTGGCTTCCAGGTCAAGAAGATATAATAAAATATAATCAGACTGAAGATGTCGCCCAAAAGTTGCTTTTTGAAGCAGATCTTATCTTCACACTAGATTTTAATAGTTTAGGCAGAATAAAGCCAATGGACGAGATAATAAATAACAGTAAGGGAATTAAAGTAATGATTGATCATCACGAACAGCCAGAGGATTACGCAGACTTAATGTACTCTGACCCCTCTATAGGCTCTACCTGTGAAATGGTATATAATATAATGGAAGCACTCGATGTTTCTAAAATAAACAGCATCATTGGATCCTGTATTTATACAGGAATAATGACCGACACAGGTTCTTTTCGTTTTCAATCTACAACTTCAATTACCCACAGTATTGTTTCAAACTTACTAGATATGGGGATTAATCATGCACAAATCCACCGAAACATATACGACACCTATAGTTTTGGTCGCTTACAACTTTTAGGTAAAGCGATTACTAACTTAGTGAAAGTAGAACCCCTTCGAGCTGTTTACATTACCCTGAGTCAAGACGAATTAAACCAATGTGAATTCAAAAAAGGAGATACCGAGGGTTTTGTAAATTATGGGCTAAGTCTAGATGGGATTAAATTGGCTATTATTATGATAGAAAATACACAAGAGAGTATTGTGAAAATGTCGTTCCGATCAAAGGGAACTTTCAACGTTAACGAATTTGCACGAAAACATTTTAACGGAGGTGGTCATTTCAATGCTGCAGGGGGAGCATCTTTTGAAAGCCTTGAATTCACTAAAGAAAAAGTTCACCAAACCATTCTTGAATACGAAGATCAACTGAGTTCGATATGAAAAAAATAAGCCTCCTTTTCTTATTATTCTTTACCATTATCAGCTGTGCAGAACCTCAGGTTCGAAAACCATTAAACGCTAAAAAGAATTCCTTTTTAGATGGTTCTGTTGAACGTAACAAGGATATCATCAGAAGGCAACAACAAAAGTTTAAAAAAATTATTAATCAAGACACTTTACTTAATTACAAACCTTCTGCATCAGGATTTTGGTATGCTTACATAACTACTTCTAAAAGTAGAACTTTACCAAAGCGAGGCGACTTGGTTGAATTTAATTATAAAATTGAAGACCTGGGCGGCAATGTGCTGTATGATGAAATGGAACTAGGTCGAGTTAAATATCTGGTTGATAAAGAAGAGTTATTACCTGCACTTAGAGAAGCTGTAAAGGTTTTAAGTGTGAATGAAGTCGCTACATTTCTCTTTCCTTCTTATCTTTGTTATGGATATCAAGGGGATGATGAAAAAGTTGCAATTAATCAGCCTTTACGTTTCACAATAAAATTAATATCACATTCTATAAAAAATTAAAAAATTGCATCTTTATAAAACCAATTTAAATCAATAAAATGAAAAAAAAATCTATTTACGCATTAATTTCGCTCTTTTTAATGAGTTGCCAATATCCTGAATTAGAATCTGGTCTTTATGCAGACATTGAAACTAATAAAGGTTCTATAATAGTATCTTTAGAGTTTGAAAAAACACCAATAACTGTAGCAAACTTTGTCTCACTTAGTGAAGGTGATAATGAAATGGTTAGTGATCAATACAAAGACAAAAAATTTTATGACGGGATTATCTTCCATAGAGTTATTGACAATTTCATGATTCAAAGTGGTGATCCTTTAGGGAATGGATCCGGTGGTCCAGGTTATCGATTTGGAGATGAATTTGTTGATGATTTAACACACAGCGGTCCTGGAATTTTGTCTATGGCTAATTCAGGTCCAAGCACCAATGGGAGTCAATTTTTTATTACGCACAATGCTACTCCTTGGTTAAACGGAAAGCATACCGTATTCGGAAAAGTATTAATTGGTCAAAATGTTGTTGACAGTATTGCTCAAAATGACACCATTAAAAAGGTTACAATTATCCGAAAAGGATCTGATGCTAGGAAATTTAAGGCTGCTTCTATTTTCAAAGAAAGCTTTGAGAAGTTAGAACGTGAAAAAGCTGAAGAAGAAGAGAAAACACTATTAATTAAATTAGATAATCAAGATAAATTTGAGGCTCAAAAAGCTAAAGCATTAACCACTGATTCAGGACTTCAATATTTTATTACAAAAAAAGGTACTGGTCCCAAAGTGACTACAACTAATAAAGCACGAACTCATTATGCTGTTTATTTTGAAGATGGAACTTTACTACAAACAAGTAATTTGGAAATAGCTAAAGCTCAAGGTCAAGTTGTCAAAGAAAAAGAAGTCTCTCAGGCTTATCGCCCTATTGTTGCAGACTGTAGCCCAGAAGCGCAAATGATAGTTGGGTTTAAAGAAGGTCTAGGCTTACTAAGTGGTGGAGATAAAGCTACTATATTCCTTCCTTATTCATTAGCCTACGGAGTAAACGGAGGACAAGGAATTCCTCCAAAGTCGAACTTAATTTTTGAATTAGAAATTGTAGAAGTTGTTGAATAGTAAATAAATTAGACTAATTTAAAAAACCCATCATCTGATGGGTTTTTTTGTAAACTATAAATACTGTATATAAAAACCAGCATGTTATTCCCAAAAAATAAATAGAACCAAAAGTATCGTCCCTACAAGGAAGCATGCGCATCCAGTAAAAAAGCAACCACCCAATACATCCTTGGTCCTTATCATTTCTTCTCTCATGTCTGCAAATTAAGAATTAAATTCCATTCAAAATTATTTAACGTTTATAGCTATATTGGACTTATGAAAATCACAAAAGCTAAAATTTTGATAGCCACCAGTATTGTTCCTCAAATTTTACTGATGAAAATTATTAGTCTTTACCCTGAAAAAGTAGAGCTTTACTTTTCCCAAATATTTTATCCAAAATTATTCAATCTTCAACAATTCTTTGTTGATCCAATTCCATTTTCAATTGGTGACCTAATTTATCTGCTATTGGGAGTTTATATTTTTTATTTAATAGTTCGGTTTTTTATAAAATTGAAACTCCCAAGCATTAAAATTCTGGCCGAAATAGGAGCTTTCATTAGTGTCTTATTTTTAATCTTCCAATTAAGTTGGGGAATTAACTACCACAGAACACCACTGACAGAAAAACTAAAAATACAAGACCAATATTCGGACTCCCTACTCATAGAACTAACCAATAATTTTGTAAGAAAGAGTAATTCATTGCACAATCAATTAAGTAAATCAGATACACTTGCTGTTTCAATACCGCACTCCAAAGAAAAAATCACAGAACTTATTCACAAGAGTTATTCAGATTTAAATGGAAATAGACTTCAGGTTCCAAAAGTCAAAGCTTCTCTGTTTAGTTTACCTTTGAGTTATATGGGTTTTGCGGGTTACCTTAATCCATTTACACTAGAAGCACAGGTTAATATGAGGATGCCAAAAATAAATCTACCCGTTACAATAGCTCATGAAATGTCACACCAACTGGGTTATGCAGCAGAAAACGAAGCTAATTTCATTGGCTTTGTAAATGCATTTAAAAATAAAGACCCTTATATTCAATATGCTGCTGTTTTATTTGGATTTCGTCATTGCTTCATTGACTTAAGAAAAAGAAATCCAGAACATGCAAAGGTTATCATTAAAGATTTAAATCGTGGAATTTTAAAAAACTTTGCCGAAAGTGAAGATTTTTGGAAGGGTTATAAAAACCCTTTAGAACCTTATTTTAAAAAATCTTACGACACTTACCTTAAAGCGAACGGTCAAAAATCAGGAATCAAAACTTATAATCAGATGGTTGCATTTCTAATCTCCTTTGATCTAGAATAAAAATTAGCATATTAATACTAAAAAAACGTAACTTGAATCCATAAAATTTTATATCAAATGAAACCTTTACACTATATCATAATGTTACTGGTGTCTTTTGCTGGACAAGCACAAGATTACTTTCCGACAAACAAAGGAGTTAAAACTGAAAACTCCAAGCAAATCATGATAACAGGTGCAACCGTTCACCTAAATCCATTACAGAAAATAGAAAATGGGATGCTTCTCATAGAAAACGGAAAAATAACCGCTGTTGGTTCATCTTTAGCTGTGCCATCAAATGCTGTGGTTGTTGATTTCTCTGGGAAACACATTTACCCATCTTTTGTTGAATTGCATTCTGATTTTGGAATTACAGCAATAAAAGGTAGATCTGGTGGTGGAAGAAGCGTTCAATACGCTCCCAACCGAAAAGGATATTATTGGAATGACCATATCCTTCCAGACTATAATAGTAGTTCAGAATTTAAATACGATAGTAAAAAAGCAAAAGAACTTAGAGCTGCTGGATTTGGTGTGGTTAATACCCATAGAAAAGAAGGTATTCACAGAGGAGCTTCTGCATTAGTTGCCTTGAATGACGACCAAGATAATGGGTATAGGATGATCGAAGATCGTGCCGCTCAGCATTTATCTTTTCAGAAAAGTAAAACTTCTAGCCAAGCATATCCAAGTTCAGTTATGGGGTCAATGGCGTTAATTCGTCAAGTATATCATGATGCCAAATGGTATGCTAACGGTGGGGCTATAAATAAAGATCTTGCACTCGAAGCTGTAAACAATAACCTTTCACTGCCTTCAATATTCGAAGCTTCTAACAAGCTTGATGTTGCAAGAGCAGCTAAAATATCAAAGGAATTTGGGAAAAATTATATCATAAAAGCTCACGGTACAGAATACGAACACTTAAGCTCTCTAAAGAAATTTAATCCGACCCTTCTTGTTCCAGTTAATTTTCCCGTAGCTTTTGACGTTGAGGATCCTTTTCTTATGCAGAAAATATCTTTAAACCAAATGCGATACTGGAATCAGGCACCGGCAAATCCTAAAGCGATAGCAGACGCAGGAATTAAATTTGCATTTACTTCGAGTGATTTGAAAAGTGTAAAAAGCTTCTTGCCTAATATCCGAAAAGCAGTACAACATGGTTTATCTGCAGAGCGCGCATTGGCGGCTTTAACAACAATTCCTGCACAATTGATTAATCAAAAAGGAAAAGTTGGTGAATTAAAAAAAGGAGCCTATGCAAACTTTTTAGTGACCGATGGTCCCGTATTTGAAAAAGAAACTCTTATTCACGAAAACTGGGTGCAAGGTCATCAACACATTATTAAGGAATCTCCAAAAAACCTAATTGATGGTCAATATTTAGTAAACATGATGGATGAGACCTATAAGCTAACAGTCTCAAAAAGTAATTCTAAAATATCAGCCAAAATCGTTAAAGATTCTACTACACTTAAAACAAGTGTTAAGTATGTTAACGGTTGGTTAACTCTTAGAATTTCAGATAGCTCAAACAGCAAGTTTGCTCAACTAAAATCTAAGGTCAGTAATCCAAATTCTTTCAATGGAGATGGTACTTTTTTTGATGGAAAATCAATAGTTTGGACCGCAACTAAATCTGAAAATGTAAAATCAAAAAAAGATAAAAAGAAAAAGGATGTAGTTCAAAAAGCACTTCCTATAACTTTTCCAAATAACGGTTTTGGATTTAAAGTACGGCCAAGTTCAGAAAACGTATTGTTTAAAAACGTAACTGTTTGGACAAATGAAGAAGATGGAATAATAGAAAATGCTAGTGTCTGGGTTGTTGATGGGAAAATTAAAGCCGTTGGAACTGCAATAGATGCTCCTGGAGCCAAGGTAATTGATGGTACTGGAAAGCATCTTACTAGTGGAGTAATTGACGAACACTCTCATATTGGTGCTTCTAGCATCAACGAAGGAGGGCAAAATTCATCTGCTGAAGTTACCATTGAGGATGTAATTAATCCCGACGATATTAATTTATACAGAAACCTTTCTGGGGGAGTAACAACACTTCAAATCCTGCATGGTTCTGCTAACCCAATTGGAGGACGCTCAGCAATCATAAAGCCTAAATGGGGTGCAAGTGCAGATGAGCTTTTATACCCCAATGCTGATCCTTACATTAAATTTGCCTTAGGAGAAAATGTAAAACAATCCAATTGGAGTAGTTATGCACGTTTCCCTCAAACAAGAATGGGAGTGGAACAAGTATTCACGGATTATTTTCAACGGGCAAAAGAATACAAAACAACCTGGAGTAATTACAACGGTTTATCTCGAAAAGTAAAAGCTAGAACAGCTGCTCCTAGATACGATCTCGAAATGGAAACCTTAGTAGAAATTCTAAACGGGGAACGTTTTATTTCTTGTCACTCTTATGTTCAAAGTGAAATCAATATGCTGCTTAAAGTGGCCGATCGTTTTGGAGTTCGAATCAATACATTTACTCATATTCTTGAAGGATATAAAGTTGCAGACAAAATGAAAGAACACGGAGTGGGTGGATCAACCTTCTCGGATTGGTGGGCGTATAAATTTGAAGTAAACGATGCTATACCATATAACGGTGCTATTATGCACAGTCAAGGTGTAACGGTTGCATTTAACTCGGATGACTCTGAAATGTCCAGAAGGCTAAATCAAGAGGCAGCGAAAGCAGTAAAATATGGAGGAGTTTCTGAAGAAGACGCTTGGAAGTTTGTAACACTAAATCCAGCAAAATTACTCCACATTGACGACGAAGTAGGAAGTGTAAAAGTTGGGAAATCTGCTGATCTAGTTTTATGGAGTGACCATCCAATGTCTATATATGCGATAGCAGAAAAAACGATGATAGAAGGGGTTATTTATTACGACCTTGATCGAGCAACAGCTCAAGTAGATGAGATTGCTAAAGAAAAAAATAAACTGATTCAAGACATGCTTTCAGCTAAAAATGGTGGTGCTAAAACACAAAAGCCAATACAAAAAAAGACAGTAGAATTCCATTGTGAAACCCTTGATTAAACTTATTATTATGAAAAATTATATCCTAACATTAGCATTCCTTATTAGCTGCAGCATTGGAATAGCTCAACAAACACCTGCTGCAAATCAACAAAATTCGATCCTTATTCTAGGAGCTACTGCACACATTGGTGATGGAACAGTTCTTGAAAATAGTGCTATTGGTTTGTTGGATGGTAAGATTTTAGAAGTTACTACTGCAAATGCAGTGAAAAACAAATACGACAAAACAATTGATGCCACAGGTCAACATGTATACCCTGGCTTTATCGCTACAAACAGTACTGTTGGAATGGTTGAAATTGATGCAATTCGTCCAACAAATGACCTCAATGAAATTGGGGAATATCTTCCGCACATTCGAACAATAGTTGCTTATAATGCTGAATCTAAAGTTGTAGAGAGTTTACGTCCAAATGGAATTTTAACTGCACAGGTTGTTCCTAATAGAGGGGTGATCTCTGGAAGCTCTTCTGTTGTAAAACTAGATGCATGGAATTGGGAAGATGCTGCATTGCTAACAGATGAAGGTTTGCACATCAATTGGCCAAGAGCTTATACTTCTAGTTGGAGAATGGGGCCAAGCAGTTTGAAGTATAATCAAAAAAGCTACGAACAAAAAATAAAAGACCTCGGAGTATTTTTGACAGAAGCCTCAGCTTACAACAAAACTAAGGCTGAAACTAAGCACCTACCTTTTGCTGCAATGAGCAAAACATTTAAAGGCAATCAAACTGTTTATTTACATGCTAACGGTCAACGTGAAATTGTTGATGGTATAGAATTTTTAAAAGATCATAACATCCAAAAAATTGTTTTAGTTGGTGGAATCGAAGCACATCTTGTAAGTAGTTTTCTAATAGCGCATGACATTCCAGTTATTGTCTCTAGACCTCACAGACTTCCAACTCAAGAAGATCAAGACGTGAAGCTTCCCTTTAAAATGGCGAAAATTCTTATGGATGCAGGGTTATTAATCACAATTGATGTTAGCGGAAGAATGGAACGGATGAATACACGTAATTTACCTTTTTACGCAGGTAGTTTTGCAGCCTATGGCTTACCCAAAGAAAAAGCTGTGGAAATGATTACTCTGAATGCTGCTAAGATTATTGGAGTGGATAATCGTTTAGGAAGCTTAACTGTTGGAAAAGATGCTACTTTGTTCCTTTCTATTGGAGATGCTCTTGACATGAGAACAAACCAAATAAGTCATGCGTTTATTGGGGGAAGAGATCTTTCCTTAGAAACTCATCAGACAGAACTTTGGAAACGTTACATGGAAAAATATTCTAGGAAATAACTGAATGAAATACATTTCTAGCGCCCAAAATTCACAAATAAAAAAAGTGAAGGGCCTTCAAGAAAAGGCTAGAAAAAGGTCAGAAAGTAATCAATTTGTAATTGAAGGTAGCAAAGAACTCACCTATGCAATCGAAGCCGGATATATCCTCGATGAACTCTATATAACCGATTCAAAACGATCTGACAAAACCGAGAGTATTGCTGGTATGATGCAAAATAAAGACGGACAGCTATACGAGTTGTCTGTTACTTTATTTAAAACATTATGCTACCGCTCAACATCAGATGTTTTAGGGATTTGTCAAAAAAAAGAACATCGGCTAGCGGAATTGAAGTTAAAAGAAAACAGCTTGATTCTTATTGCAGAATCTCTAGAGAAACCCGGAAATATTGGGGCTTTGGCTCGAACTGTTGATGCTGCTAAGATCGATGCCATGATAATAATCGATCCAAGAACAGATCTTTATAATCCTAATGTAATACGCTCAAGCGTGGGTTGTTTATTTTCAATTCCAATTGTAATTGCAACTCAAGATGAAGTTTTTAGTTTTATAGAGTTTAAAAACATCAAACTATTTAGTGCCGCCCTTTCAGAAAAATCAAAATCATATACTAGCGAAAATTACACTTCATCTACAGCAATAGCTGTGGGGACGGAAGATAAAGGGCTGTCAGAGGGATGGTTACATCGCTCTGACAATCATATTCAAATCCCAATGCAAGGCGTTAATGATTCACTTAATGTTTCTGTAGCAGCTGGAGTTATACTTTTTGAGGCTGTTCGACAAAGAAACTTATAAGAAAAATTTTGGAAGCTAAATTAGTTTCCGTAATTTACTCTTACAATGATAATCGACCAACAGATAGAGAATAAGGAAATTGCAAAGCAATACAAAGAATTGCTTAGGATCAGTTACCTTCAACTCACAGATGAGGACAAAAAGCTTATTCGACTTGCTTTTGACACTGCTGTTGATGCTCATAAAAACCAAAGAAGAAAATCAGGCGAAGCTTATATTTTTCATCCAATTGCTGTAGCAAAAATTGTAGCATCTGAAATTGGTTTAGATGCTGCTTCAATTGCTGCTGCATTACTTCATGATACTATTGAAGACACGGATTATACACTTGATGACATTGAACGTCTTTTTGGAAGTACTGTTGCCAAAATAGTATATGGACTAACTAAAATTTCACATCTAAAAAAAGACACAGATATTTCACTGCAAGCAGAGAACTTCAGGAAAATGCTATTAACTTTAAATGATGATATTAGGGTAATCATAATCAAGATTGCAGATCGTTTGCATAATATGCAAACCATGGATGCTATGCCCGAACATAAACAGGTCAAAATTGCATCAGAAACTTTATATATCTATGCCCCCATTGCGCATAGAATTGGAATGTATAATATTAAAACAGAGCTTGAAGATTTAAGCTTAAAATACACAGAGCCTCTCAGATTTGACGGAATCAAGAGTAAAATAGACGATAGTCAGGATGAACAAAAGAAATACATCAAAGACTTCTCCACCTTCATTGAGAAATCTCTGAATGGTGAGCGTTTAAAATACTTCATCAAGGGTAGAAATAAATCTATTTTCTCGATTCACATGAAAATGCAAAAACAAAATATTCCTTATGAAGGGGTATTTGACAAATTTGCAATTCGGGTGGTTTATAAATCAACACCTAAGAACGAAAAGTTCTTAGCCTGGAAAATCTATTCGATAATTACAGATCACTTTATCCCTAACCCTACCCGATTAAGAGATTGGATTTCTTCTCCAAAATCAAATGGATATGAATCACTTCATATTACTGTTATGGGGCCCAATAACAAATGGGTTGAAGTACAAATACGTTCGGAACGAATGCATGAAATTGCTGAGAAAGGGTACGCTGCTCATTTTAAGTATAAACAAGGTGAACAAAAAGAAAGTGGAATTGACACCTGGCTGAATCGTGTTCAAGAAGTTCTAGAAAACAAAGATGGTAATGCAGTTGACTTTGTCGAAGACTTTAAACTTAATTTATATGCAGAAGAAATTTTTGTATTTACACCGCAAGGAGAATTAAAATCCCTCCCTACGGGTTCTTCCATATTAGATTTTGCTTTTAGTATTCACACAGAAATTGGAGCTAAAGCAAGAGGAGCTAGGATTAATGGGAAGTTAGTCCCTCTAAGTCGTACATTAAAGAGTGGAGAAAATGTAGAAATCATTACTTCAGAAAACTCAAAACCAACCGCAAACTGGTTGGATCATGTAATAACTTCTAGAGCGCGCACGCGAATAAAAGCAGCATTAAATGAAGAGAAAAAACGCATTTCGGAAGATGGTAGAGAATTACTAAGGAGAAAGCTAAAACAACTGAAAATAAATCTTAATGAAAGAACTATTCGAAGACTTGTTTCATATTTCAAAGTAAATACTAGCCTAGACTTATTTTATCGTGTAGGAATAGGAACTCTGGACAATAAAAAGTTGAAAGATTTTGCAGCAAATTATAACAATACGTTCTTAAATTTTATTAAAAAACGTATGCCCTCTTCGAATCGAAAAAAAATCGAAGACCGAGCAGAATTTACCTCTAATTATGATAAATTAGTTTTTGGAAAAGACAAAGAAGAACTCCCCTATTCCTTATCAAAATGTTGTACACCAATAGCTGGTGACAAGGTTTTTGGGTTTGTAACAATTAATGAAGGAATTAAAGTTCATAGGCATGACTGCCCAAACTCTTTATCACTTCAATCCAACTTTGCTTATCGGGTATTGCCTGCATGGTGGGTTGATTCTTCTGAACAACAATTCAATGCTAAATTAAAACTTAGTGGGATTGACCAAACAGGTATAGTTAACCAAGTGACTCGAGTTATTTCTAACAATATGAATGTTGATATATTTAAGCTAAATTTTGATTCCGAAGAAGGGCTTTTTAATGGCAGTATAAGCGTTGGAATAAAAAACAGTGTTACTTTAGACAAACTGGTTAACAATTTGTTAAAAATAAATGGAATTGAAAAAGTTACCCGAGAATAGTTAAAGAAACAATACATTTGTAATCTAAATCGTGATAATGGCGGAAACACAAAATCCTCAAGAAATCGTAAAAGGTGTCTTCATTAATTTTTTGGATCAAAAAAAGCACCGAAAAACTCCTGAACGTTTTGCAATTCTACATGAAATCTATGAAAACGATGATCATTTTGATATTGAATCATTGTACATCATGATGAAAAACAAAAATTACCGTGTTAGTAGAGCTACATTGTACAATACAATCGATCTTTTACTTGAATCTGGATTGGTAAGAAAACATCAATTCGAAAACAACCAAGCGCAATATGAAAAATCATTTTTTGACAAACAACATGATCACATCATACTTACAGACACAGGTGAAGTAAAAGAATTTTGCGATCCTAGAATACAAAGCATAAAAAAAACAATCGAGGAGGTTTTTAATGTTGATATTCATCATCATTCTTTATACTTTTACGGAACCAAAAAAGAATCATAAAAACTATTAGTATACTATGTCTATTGACTTATTATTAGGTCTCCAATGGGGAGACGAAGGGAAAGGAAAAATTGTAGATGTCCTGACCGAAAATTACGATATTATAGCACGTTTTCAAGGAGGCCCAAACGCGGGTCATACTTTAAAATTTGATGGATTTTCACATGTATTACATACAATTCCTTCCGGTATATTTCATCCAACAGCACTCAATTTAATTGGAAATGGAGTGGTTATAGACCCTGTTATTTTTCAAACAGAGATCGAGAAATTAGCACCCTTTCATATAGACTTTCCAAACAAGCTTCTCATATCAAAAAAAGCACATTTAATTTTACCAACTCACCGTCTATTAGATGCAGCTTCGGAGGCTTCAAAAGGAAAAGCTAAAATTGGTTCTACTTTAAAAGGAATTGGACCTACCTATATGGATAAAACAGGTCGTAACGGAATTCGAGTTGGAGACATCTTATTACCCGACTGGAAAAAACGATATGAGAATTTAAAGAAAAAGCATTTAAAAATGCTTGGATCTTATGAAGGTAAAATTGAATTTGACTTAGCTGTGCTTGAAGAAGTGTTTTTTAAGGCAATAGAAGAACTTAAAAAGCTTCCTTTTGTTGACAGTGAAAACTTACTTCATTCAGCACTAAAAGAAGGAAAAAAAGTATTAGCTGAAGGTGCTCAAGGTTCTTTACTTGATATTGACTTTGGAACTTATCCTTTTGTTACCTCATCTACTACAACAGCTGCAGGTGCGTGTACAGGCCTTGGAATTGCTCCAAATACTATTGGAGATGTTTTTGGGATTTTTAAAGCATATGCAACTCGAGTTGGAAGTGGGCCTTTCCCTACCGAACTATTTGATGAAGATGGAGAAACCATGGGACGTGTTGGAATGGAATTTGGAGCTACAACTGGCCGTGCTAGACGCTGCGGGTGGATTGATTTAGTCGCTCTTAAGTATGCTATACGTGTTAATGGTGTTACTCAACTAATGATGATGAAAGGAGATGTACTCTCTGGATTTGAAACTATAAAAGTATGTACCACATACAAAACATCAGAAGGATCGATCGATCATTTACCGTTTAGTATTGAACCTGAACATGTAACTCCAGAATATATAGAATTAGATGGATGGAAAGAAGATCTTACACAATTAACTTCTGAAGATCAATTCCCAAAATCTTTTAATGAATACATAGCCTACCTTGAAAAAGAATTAGAAACACCAATCAAAATTGTTTCTGTAGGACCCGATCGAAAACAAACGATTTTCCGTTAAACGAAAATTTAAATCAACATCTTGAAATTTTCAAAAAAACTTGTTTTATACCTCTTTATTAGTTTTTGGTCAGGAGCTATATCTGCTCAAGAATCTAAAATTGTAGAAATCAGACAAGCAGGTTCATTTGAAAAAGATGAAGCTTTATATCCTGGAGCAAATATTCTACTAAGAAAAGGAAAAACACGTGTTCATCTATTCCATAAAGGGGCCCTTGTAAAATCAAATAAATCGTTTTTTTATTCAAAGAAAAACTTTTTTGAAGCCAGTGGTGATGTGGTTTTTAAGCAAGGTGACACGCTTAGAATGACAAGTGATTATCTTGAGTACGACGGAGCAAACGGACAAGCTATAGCATGGGGAAATGTTTTTTTGAAACAACCCGACATGACTCTAGAGACAGATACTCTATATCTGGATAGAAACGCAAATATAGCCTACTACGAAACCCCGGGAACGATAGTAGATAGCAGCAGTGTTTTGAAAAGTAACCGAGGAAAATACTTTATGAATGAAAAAAAGTATCGTTTCATTTCAAATGTTCGTATCGACAACCCCGAATATAAAGTCAACTCTGCCCAACTAGATTATTTTACAGAAACAAACAAAGCTTTTTTATACGGTCCAACTAAAATTATTGGAGAAGATTATGACATTTACTGTGAGCGAGGGTTTTATAATCTAGACACACAACAAGGAAATTTCAAGGAAAATGCTCTTATCAATTACAATGAAAAGATCATCAAAGGAGATAGTTTATATTTTGAAAACGAAAGAGAATATGCAGCAGCTACAAATGATGTTTCTATAACTGACACGATTAATAACTCAATTATTAGAGGGAATTATGCTGAAATATTTAAAGCAAAAGACTCCGCAATTATTACTCGAAGAGCATATGCTATTAATATTTTAGAAAAAGATTCTTTATACATAAAAGCAGATACCCTTATAGGAACTGGACCTCCTGAACATAGAGTTTTGAGAGGATATTATGGGGTTAAGATATTAAAATCTGATATTAGAGGTAAATCAGATTCACTTTACTTAGATGACCAAATTGGTAAAATTGAACTTCATAAACGACCGTTATCAAAAAAGGAAGATCAAATTCTAAGCGATGATGAAAAAAACTCTAGAAACCCTGTTTTGTGGTTTGGAGCAAGTCAAATGAGCGGTGAAGTTATTCATCTTTTAACAGAACCTGGTGAGAAAAAATTAGACTCTTTACAAATCTTTGGGAATGCATTCATAATTGAAAAAGACTCCCTGAGTGCCGATGGCTATAATCAAATTGTAGGAAGTGAACTCTATGGGAATTTTGAAGAAGGAGCTTTAAAAAATTTAGACGTTATTAAAAATACCATGGTAATTTATTATCTGTACTCAGAAGCAGGAGAATTAATCGGTATTAATAAAACCATTTGCAGTGCAATTGATATTGTTTTTGATAATAATGAAATTAATGAAATTTCATTTTATGTAAGTCCAGAAGGAGAAGTATTTCCAGAAGAACAAATTGATCGAAACTTAAGAAAGTTGAAAGGGTTCCTTTGGAGAAGAAACGAACGACCTGAAACATTTGAAGACCTTTTCGAAAACGATGATGGGGAAAAATCCAACATACCCGAAGTTACAATAACCAAAGAATGAAAGAACTTCAAAGAGACTTCTTAAAATATCAAGCAAAGACGACCCCCTTCCCTCTCGGAATAGAGATAGATCATGCAAAAGGAAGTTATGTTTATGACACGGATGAAAAGAAATATCTAGATTTTGTTGCTGGAGTATCTGCTTGTAGTTTAGGACATTGTCATCCAAACATTGTAGCGGCTATTAAAGCACAAAGTGAACGTTATTTACACGTTATGGTTTATGGCGAATTTGCTCAAGAGCCTGCTGTAAATTTAGCTAAAGAACTTGCGAAAGAGCTGCCAGATAGCTTGAAGGTTACCTATCTAGTGAATTCGGGTACTGAGGCTATAGAAGGAGCTATAAAACTAGCCAAACGCGTAACCGGAAGAGGTGGATTAATTGCAGCCCATAATGCATATCATGGAAGTACGCATGGGGCATTAAGTCTTTTAGGCGCAGAGAACCAAAAAAAAGCTTATCGTCCTTTATTGCCTGGAATTCAATTCATTGAATTTAATGAGGAGAAGGATTTAGAAAAAATTACAACGCAAACAGCAGCTGTATTACTTGAAACAATTCAAGGAGGAGCTGGATTTATAGCTCCCAAAAATGATTATTTAAAGAAAGTAAAACGTAAGTGTGAATCAGTTGGAGCAATGCTCATTCTAGACGAAATACAACCTGGTTTTGGAAGAACAGGAAAACTATTTGGATTTGAACACTTTGACGTAGTTCCAGACATTTTAGTTATGGGAAAAGGAATGGGAGGAGGATTACCAATTGGAGCGTTTAGCAGTTCATCTGAATATATGAAATTGCTTTCGGAACAACCAAAACTAGGGCATATAACAACTTTTGGCGGGAATCCTGTAATTGCATCTGCTGCACTAGCAACCCTAAGAACCATAAAATCTGAACACATCATTGAAGCGATTGCAGAAAAAGAAAAATTGTTCAGAAGCCTATTAATACACCCTACAATTAAGCATATAAACGGCACTGGACTGATGCTTGCTCCTTTTTTTGAAAGCGAAGAAATTGCGAATCAAGTAGTTCTAAAAAGCATGGAAAAAGGATTGATTTTATTTTGGTTATTATGGGAGAAAAAAGCAGTGAGGATATCACCTCCTCTTAATATTTCTTTAGAGGAAATAAGAAAAGGATGCACAATTATAAACGAAGTTTTAAATGATTTATAACATCAAAACTGTTAATTACTTTGTTAAAAACAATATGAATCGGGGCAATTTAAATGCAGTGTTCTGCCATAACTTTAATAAAAGATAGTTATCCGTTTATGAAGAACTCTTATTCAGACAATTCTGATTCACCAATACCAAGATTTGAGCAAATGCTCAAAACGAATGAGGTTTACTACTTTGATGCTGAGGATTTTGAATGCATCATCCAGTACTACATAGATTCTGGAGAAATTAATCTTGCAAAAAAAGCATTACATCTAGCCACAAAACAACATCCTGTTCACAGCGATTTATTACTCTTAAAATCCGAGCTTCTAATTTTTGACGGTGCAGATGATCAAGCTAAATTGCTTTTAGAAATAATAGAAGAACTTGATCCACACAACCAAGAAATATTTGTTCAAAAAGCTACTATTTATTCAAAAAACAAAGAGCATAGAGCTGCTATCGAATTACTTCAAGAAGCACTCCAATATGCCGAGGAACTCACTGAAATATGGTGCCTACTTGGAATGGAATATATGGTTATTGAAGATTATTATAAAGCCAAAGAAAATTTCAAGCTTTGCTTAAATGAGGATCCTGAAGATTATCAAGTACTCTACAACTTACTCTACTGTTTAGAATACCTAAAAGAGTATGAAGAAGCTGTAGAAGTTCTTAATTCTCTTTTAGAAAAAAATCCATACAATGAAATTGCATGGCATGAGGTTGGAAAACAGTATTTAAATCTAAACTGTAACGAAGAGGCGCTAAGTGCATTTGATTTCGCTATCATTTCAGAAGATCAATTTACTGGAGCCTATATTGAAAAAGGGAAAGTCCTTGAAAAGATGGGACGCTTAAATGAAGCTATAGAAAATTATCAAATCTCTAACCAAATAGATGACCCTAGTTCTTATGCATATTTGAGAATAGCAAAGTGCCATGAATTACTTAGAAATGATTTGTTAGCTATTCAATACTATAAAAAATCTGTAAAAGAAGATCCCTCTAGCGAGAAAAGCTGGGTCGCTTTAATTGATTTTTACATTTACCAGAAGAACATCGAAAAAGCATTATACTTCACTAAAGAGGCGCTTCTAATTAACAACAATAGTGTTGGGTATAATAAAAGAAATGCGTTGCTATTACAAACCCTAGGGCAGTATACCGAAGCTGAAATCGCTTATCAGAGCACCATTGAACTCGGCAACTACGAACTCGAAATTTGGTTAGAATGGATGAACACTTTAATCTTCCTCAATGAATGGGAAAAGTTAATTTCTATTGGTAATCAAGCAAAAGAGTTTTATCCTGACTCTAATGAAATAGATTTCAGAATTGCGGGAAGCTATAAAAGATTAAGCCGTTTAAATGAAGCGGATTATTTTATTCAAAACCTTCTAAAAAACAAAACAGTACCATCAGAAACATTTTTAAATCTGTTTCCTGAATTTAAGTCGATCTTCTACATTTAATAACGTCAACTTGTTTTAATTTTATTTTTTGAAAAACAAACCTGTATCAAAACTTAGTGTTTTCCTGAAAGGAGTGGCTATGGGAATAGCTGATGTGATTCCTGGAGTTTCAGGAGGGACAATTGCCTTAATTAGTGGGATTTATGAAGAGCTAATCGACTCTATAGATAATCTCAATCTTACTTCTTTACTGGTGCTAAAAAAAGAAGGCTTTTCCGAATTTTGGAATAAAATAAATGGTCGGTTTCTACTTCCGTTAATTCTGGGTATTGGATCAAGTATTGTGTTTTTTTCTGGCATTATTCATGATCTTTTAATAGAATACCCTATACCCGTATGGGCATTCTTTTTTGGATTGATTTGCGGCAGTATTGTTTTGTTACTGAAACAAAATAAACCAAATTCAATTACATCTATAACCTTATTAATTTCCGGTTTTGTCCTTGCATACAGCATAACACAAATAACCCCTAGCGGAGATGAAGTAAGTTTACCGTACCTCTTTTTCTGTTCTATGATTGCCATCATCGCCATGATACTTCCTGGAATTTCAGGTTCGTTTATTTATATTCTGCTGGGTGCATATGAGACTGTAATACACACTTCAAAAAACAGTATTCTTGCCCTCATAAATTTTGAATGGGACAACTTTGTTTTGATCTACTCGCGACTTTTAGTTATTGGTCTTGGAATTATAGTTGGATTGAAATCGTTTACCAAAATCCTAAAATGGCTCTTTGATAAACATAAACAAGGTACTTTAATGCTTCTGATTGGGTTTATGGGAGGTGCTTTACCAAAAATATGGCCTTGGCAAAAAAAAAATGGTGGCCAAACAGAATTCACTTCTCCATGGAATTACGAAGGAGACCCTCAAGTTGTTATTGCTGTTATATTGATGATTATCGGATTTCTTTTTCTATATTTCCTTGAACGAAATTCGAGCAAAAAAACTGATGCAACTTAAAAAAAGTAACAGCCAAAAAATTATCTTGATTTGCAAGGGAATTGCTATGGGAATAGCTAATAAAATCCCAGGAATTTCGGGTGGGATTGTAGCCTTAGCGGCAGGGTTTTATGAAGAACTTATTTTTTCATTTTCTAAGTTCAATAAAACGGCTTTATCCTTACTTCTTAAAACAGAATTTAAAGCGTTCTACAACTACGTAAATGGCTCTTTTTTAACGTTGCTCTTCACAGGAGTAATTCTTAGTTTCTTTAGTGCTTCTTTGATTTTAGATCGTTTAATTCAGCACTATCCTAAACAAGTATGGGGATTCTTTTTTGGTATGATTCTAGCCTCTGTTATTCATATTTGGGTTAAGGAAAAAAAGTTTAGCTATAAAGAATACATCTTGATTATACTAGGCGCTAGCTTTGGAATCCTTTTGTCTTTAGTAACTCCTGGGCAAGAAAACGACAACTTGTCATTTGTTTTTTTATGTGGCATGCTTAGCATTAGTGGAATGATATTACCGGGGCTTTCAGGGTCATTTCTAATACTGGTTCTAGGGAACTATACACTTTTATTAATCGATTCAGTAAATGCACTTTATTATTCACTTGGAGATATAGTTTCTTTTGATTTCAGCTTTACTGATGATCCTGCTCGAATGAACCTTCTAGGTGTATTACTGGTTTTCACTTTAGGCTCTGTAACCGGTTTACTCGTTTTATCAAAAGTTCTCCGCTGGCTTTTAAAATATTATCCAAAAAAAATAACAGCCCTATTAATTGGTTTTATTCTCGGTTCATTGAGTATAACTTGGCCTTGGAAATTAGTAGGGAACAAAACGGTTATAGAATCCGAAGTCACCAGGCAAGAATTAATTTGGCCGAATCTAAACGAAATACAAAACATCTACGTAATGCTTTTCATACTTTTAGGGTTTGGAATTGTTACACTATTAGAAATATATGAAAAAAGAAATGCAAAATAAGACACGATATGGGCTGGTAGGTAAAGATATTGCCTACTCTTTTTCACGTTCTTACTTCGCTGAAAAATTCAAAAATGAAGGTATTAGTTCTTGTTCTTATGAAAATTTTGATTTAGTATCTATAGAGAAGATTAAAGAGGTATTGAAAGCTAAAAATCTAGGCGGTCTAAACATAACAATACCCTATAAAGAAGCGATAATTCCATACCTAGATGAGCTTTCGGAAGACGCAAAAATAATAGGAGCAGTCAATACAATTCGTTTTTTACCTAACGGCAAAGCAGAAGGGCACAATACTGACGCCTATGGCTTTAAAGCCGCCTTGAGGAAATATTTGGACAACCACGTAAAAAAAGCGCTTATATTAGGTACAGGTGGTGCCTCAAAAGCTATTAAATATGTGCTTGAGCAAAAGAACATTAAACCTTTGTTCGTTTCTAGGAATCCTAAAGAAGGTCAGATCGGTTATGAACAAATAGATTCTGAGTTAATGCAAGCGCATTTACTTATTATAAATTGTACGCCCTTAGGAACTCATCCTGAAGTAAATAAAGCTCCCGCTATTCCATACGAGTCGATTAGTTCCAAGCATTTTTTGTTTGACTTAATATATAATCCCGAGTTAACTCTGTTTTTAAAAGAGGGAAAAAAGAGAGGAGCAACAATCCAAAACGGTCTTTTCATGCTTGAACAGCAAGCAGAAAAATCTTGGAATATATGGAACGAAGCAACTGATTAAGCTTATTTTTTTGTAAATTTTGCCTGTAATTAACATACTTGCGCGCAATTATCGTTCGCACTAAAAAAACTGATGATGGAAAAATCAACTGAGCCTAATGAATCTTTAGAAGAAAAGGGGATCAAAGAAGCATCTGAAATCAATGCAGCACAAGAGGAGAAGAAAAGTGAATCAACAACTCCAGATTTGCCTAAAAATGATACTATTGTTACCAAAATTGACTTCGATAAGCTTGAGTTAGAAGACTATTCTGCTGTTTTAAAGAAAATGATTCATTCAGATCAATGGATTAAAAGAGGGAAAGAAATTCAAGAGGTTATCACTCAATTTGAAGGTCGTTTTGGAATTAAATTTGATACAAAAAGAAAAGCTTTTATTGAACTGGAGGGGAATGATTTAGATTTTGAATTCAGTCCTAATTACAAAAAAGAATTCAGACAACTAATTCAGGAATACAAAACAAACAAAAGTGCACACTATAAAAGCCAAGAAAAAAGTCAGAAAGAGAATCTGGGGAAACGGTTCGAAATTATTGAGAAAATAAAAGCCTTGGTTGGAATTAGTGAAAATAATTCGAATAACTATAAAAAATTCAGAGGACTTCAAGAAGAGTGGCATCAAGTCGGAGCTGTTCCTAGGGAAGAGAGTAATAATGTATGGGAAACCTACAAGCATCATGTAGAACGCTTTTATGATTTTCTTCATTTAGATCGAGCTTTGCGTGAAAAAGACTACAAGTACAATTACGAAGAAAAGCTTAAACTAATTCAAAAAGCAGAAGCCCTTGTCGAGCATTCAGATGTAATAGTGGCCATTCGAGAGTTGAATGTATTACACAGACAATGGAAAAATGATTTAGGGCCTGTTGCTAAAGAGCATAAAAAAACGCTTTGGAACCGTTTTCAAGAAGCTACTTCTAAAGTCCATGAATATAAAAACGAGTACAACAAGAATATAGATGCCATACAACTTGAAAACTTAGAGAAGAAAAAAGAAATTTTAGAAGTAATCAACGGGTTATACGTAGACCATCCAAGCAACCACAATGCTTGGCAAAATTCATTAAAAAAGGTTAGTGCATTAAAAGAAGATTTTCACAACATTGGTCGTGTTCCTGGAGCACAAAATAAATCCATTTGGAACGAGTTTCGCTTAACTTTGAAAAACTTCAATCACCAAAAAAATGTCTTCTACAAAACTCAAAAGAAAGAAGAAAAATCTCATATAGAGGCAAAGAAGAATCTTATTAAAGAAGTAAAATCCATTTTAGAAAGTTCTGACTGGCGTGCTTATTCGGATCGGATGAAAGCGATTCAAGTTGCCTGGAAAAAAACAGGGCGAATATCTAGAAAACTTTCAAATCAACTTTGGGGAGAATTTAAAACTACGACAGACACCTATTTTGCTCGTTTAAAAAACAAAGAAGAAGCGTTTAGCGATGAAGATCAAGCGATTTTAAAAGCAAAACGTACTTATTTTGAAGATTTTAAATCGCAAAAAGCACCAACAAAAACTGAAGAATTGTTTTCTTATATAGAAAATGCATTCAAACATTGGAATGAAATGGGAGAACCCTCTCAGGGATTGAAAAATTCTTTGCATAGAGAATATGTGGATTTCCTAAAAGGACTCTGGAAAAATACGACTCTGAAAGGAAAACAAAAATCAGATGCCTTATTTAGAACCGACTTACTCTTAATTAAAGACAATCAAGATAGTTTAAATAAAGAACAAATCTTGTTGAACAAGAAAATAGAGGAATCCAATAGCGAATTAATTCAGTTGCAAAATAATCTGGCATTTTTCAGTAATACTTCTAGCGAAAATCAACTGGTTCAAGATGTAAATACTAAAATAGAACAACTCACAAACAAGATTGAATCTTGGAAAACTAAATTAAAACAGATCAAGGCGCTTAGTCGGGAATTGAAAAAAAGTTTTGAGCTTAAGGTTGAAGAAGAAAGTACAGAGGAAATGGAAGATTAATCCTCTTTTTTAGCATTTTCCCAAACAGTATCCATTTCGTCTAGTGACATTTCGTGGAGGGTTTTGCCTACTTTTTTTGTCTGTTTTTCTAAATACTGAAAACGTTTTGTAAATTTTTGATTGGTACGTTCAAGTGCCATGTCTGGGTTGATTTTAAGAAAACGGGCATAGTTAATCATCGAGAAAAGAACATCACCAAATTCAGCTTCAATTCGTTCTGAAGTTCCATTCTTCACCTCGGCATTTAGTTCTGAAAGTTCTTCTTGTACCTTTTGCCAAACTTGATCTGGGTGTTCCCAGTCAAAACCAACACCTGCAACTTTATCTTGGATGCGCTGGGCTTTTACAAGAGAAGGAAGCCCCTTAGGGACACCTTCTAAAACAGATTTTTTTCCCTCTTTAAGTTTGAGAGCCTCCCAGTTTTTCTTCACTTCTTCCTCGTCTTGTACTTCTAAATCGCCATATACATGTGGATGTCTATGAACGAGCCTATCGGAAATGCTGTTTGCTACGTCTGCAATATCAAATGCTTTTTCTTCGCTTCCTAATTTGGAATAAAAAGCTAAATGGAGGAGTAAGTCTCCAAGTTCATTTTTAATTTCCTCTAGATTACGATCTAATATTGCATCGCTCAACTCATAAGTTTCCTCAATTGTTAAGTGGCGTAAAGATTCGAAGGTTTGGTTCTTGTCCCAAGGGCATTGCTCACGGAGCTCATCCATGATGGTAAGCAACCTATCGATCGCCTCTAATTGTTGGGCTCTAGAATTCATTAATCTTTTTTAGTGGCCGTTGCTTTTGCCTTTTTTGCTGGTACCTTTTTTGCTGGAGCTTTCTTTTCTGGTGCTTTTTCGGTAACCAAAAGTCCTTTGTTTACCAAAACATTATACCATTGAATGATTTTCTTAATATCACTAGGATATACGCGTTCTTCATCATAATCTTGAAAAACTTCAAAGAAGAATGCCTCTAAGTCTGTAGCTGGAGCTTTAGGCTTCACGGAGCAAACTGCACCATTTTCTTTTGCAAGAATTTTCTGGAAAATCTCTGCTAATGGAACTTCGTCTTGTAATCCATAAATATTAATCTCCGAAAGTAAACTTACTTGATCTCGAATACTTGCAGTAATTCGCTTACCGTCAACTAATGAATGAGCAACAAAACCAGTTCGGGTTTGAACTTGAACTTCAAAAAGTCCTGGACGACCTGAAATAGCTATTATTTTATCTAATTCCATATCTATATTTATCGTTTTTTTGACGCTAAAGGAAAACGCATTTTATAATTTACGTCTATATTTCCTTTTGCTATATTATTTAATTTTCCTTTGATTAATCTTTTTTTGAGTGGAGATAATTTGTCTGTGAACAATACCCCTTCGACGTGATCGAATTCATGCTGGACAACACGAGCGGCAAGCCCAGTTAAAACCTCAGTATGTTCTTTGAAGTTTTCATCGAAATAATGTACTTCTATATCTTCTTGTCGATACACATCTTCACGAACATCTGGAATACTTAAACAGCCTTCATTAAAAGCCCATTCTTCTCCTGACTCTTTAATTTGAGGATTGATAAAAACTTTTTTAAAGCCTGCTAATTGTTTTTGTTCATCTTCTGTTAATTCTTCATCTTCTGCAAATGGAGATGCATCAACTATAAAGACCCGGATGCCTATTCCAACTTGTGGTGCAGCCAATCCAACTCCTTTAGCCTCATACATGGTTTCCCACATGTTTACGAGTAGTTGATCTAAATCAGGATATTCTGGATTAATGTCCTTTCCTTTTTTCTTCAATACGGACGTTCCGTATGCTACAATGGGTAATATCATAAACTAGTATTGTTTCTTGCTTCTAAATACGACTGCAAGATAAGAGTTGCACTTATTTTATCAAGCAAACCTTTGTCTTGTCTTTTCTTTTTTCCTATTCCAGAATCTAAAAGGGTTTGAAAAGCCATCTTAGAGGTAAAGCGCTCATCGTGACGCTCAATTTTTAAACTTGGAATTTTGTTATTTAATGCAATAATAAACTTTTTTATTTCATTTTCAACTTCCGACAAAGAACCGTCGTGACGTTTAGGCTGCCCAAGAACACAAACAGAAACATCATGAGTAGTGATGTATTCTTTTAAAAAAGGAATAACCTCATTAGTAGTAAGCGAAGTTAATGCAGAGGCTACAAGCTGTAACGGATCTGTTGCTGCTATTCCGGTGCGTTTGGTTCCAAAATCGATTGCTATAATTTCTGGCATGTGCAAATATACAGCTCCTTATTGGGTTCGTATAAAAAAACTAAATAAAGTCAGGTGAAAAGCTTAAATTTGTGCAAAATTTTAAAAACATTTTAATGAGAGCAATTATAGAAGCAGCTTGGGAAGACAGAAGCCTTTTAGAACAAGAAGAAACGCAAAATGCGATTCGATCCATAGTCAAACAACTAGACGAAGGTGTACTTCGTGTAGCTGAACCAACTCCAAACGGTTGGCAAGTAAATGAATGGGTTAAAAAAGCAGTTGTGTTATATTTTCCGATTCAAAAGATGGAAACTCTTCATGCGGGTCCTATGGAATTTCATGATAAAATGCCTCTAAAAAAAGATTATGCAGCTAAAGGAATTCGAGTGGTTCCTCATGCAGTTGCCCGTCAAGGAGCATACATTGCTTCGGGGGTTATTCTGATGCCTAGTTATGTTAATATTGGTGCTTATGTAGATTCTGGATCTATGATAGACACATGGGCTACCGTGGGTAGTTGTGCGCAAATTGGTAAAAATGTTCACTTGAGCGGAGGCGTTGGAATTGGGGGAGTTTTGGAACCACTTCAAGCGAAACCCGTTATCATAGAAGATGATGCTTTTGTTGGCTCACGTTGCATTGTAGTCGAAGGAGTTCGTGTAGAACGTGAATCAGTTCTTGGGGCAAATGTTGTCCTTACAGCTTCAACCAAAATAATCGATGTTTCAGGTGATCAACCCATTGAATATAAAGGTGTCGTTCCGGCACGTTCTGTAGTAATCCCTGGAACATACGCAAAACAGTTTCCCGCTGGAGAATATCAAGTTCCATGTGCTTTAATTATTGGAAAGCGCAAAGAAAGTACTAATAAAAAAACCTCTTTGAACGACGCACTCAGAGAACATAATGTAGCTGTATAGATAACTTAATCGAATGAAAGCTTTTGTAAGTGCTGGTTGTACTGCTTTGAAAAAAGGTCAAACCCTACTTTACCCTACCGATACAATATGGGGAATTGGGTGCGATGCAACAAATCCAGATGCTGTAAATAGTATATATGAAATCAAACAAAGAGCAGATAGTAAAGCCCTAATTTGTTTGGTTTCTGATTTAACCATGTTGGAAAAATTGACAGGTCCATTGGAAACAAAAATTAAAAAAATTGCACTCAGTAAAAAACCTACAACTATAATTTACCGAAAAGCAGAAGGATTAGCCGAAAATTTAATGGCTGACGATGGTAGTGTTGCTATTCGCATTGTTCAAGATGAGTTTTGCCGAAATTTAATTCAAGCATTTGGCAAGCCCATTGTATCTACATCTGCTAACATTAGTGGTAATAGTAGTCCGAAAGAGTTTAATACAATTGACCAGCCCATTTTGGATGGTGTTGACTATATCGTAACTTTGAGAACAAAAGAAATAAGAACCACCCCTTCTACCTTAGTACAAATTGATGTAGAAGGAAACCTGAATACGTTAAGAGCATAAGCATGTTAAATACAGATTTTAACGAAATTTTAAATTCACAACTTTTCAAAACTGTTGCAGAAACTTCAGTTGATCTAGGAATAGAAATCTATGTCGTCGGCGGATTTGTGCGTGATCACTTGCTTAATAGAAAAAGAAAAAATACGGATATTGATTTTGTAGTAATCGGATCAGGTATTGTATTTGCAAAAGAAATTCAAAAAAAACTACCAAACGCATCTAAAGCACAGGTTTTTAAAACCTATGGGACTGCAATGATTAAATGGGAAGGTATTAGTTTAGAATTTGTTGGGGCAAGAAAAGAATCTTACGCGCCAGAGAGTCGAAACCCAGAAGTAATTGCTGGAAGTTTGAAAGACGACCAAAAAAGAAGAGATTTTACAATTAATGCATTGGCTGTAAGCCTAAATCCAACAACATACGGTGAGTTTTTGGATCCTTTTGACGGAATTACAGATTTAAAAAAGGGCATACTCAGAACCCCACTAGAACCAGAAATTACATACTCAGATGATCCATTGCGCATGCTTCGCGCTATTCGTTTTGCTTCCCAATTGGGCTTCATTATAGAGAAAGAATCGTTGGATGCAATCAAAAAAAATGCTGATAGAATTTCGATCATAACAAAAGAACGTTGTGTTGAAGAAATCAATAAAATAATGATGTGTGATCAGCCTTCTTTTGGTTTTTTACTGCTCGATGAAGTTAATTTACTTCCCCTACTTCTGCCTGAATTAGTAGATTTAAAGGGCATAGAAGAAGTTGAAGGACAAAAACACAAAGATAATTTTTATCATACTTTTGAAGTAGTTGATAATATTTGTGAAGCAACTGAAGACCTTTGGCTTCGATGGGCTGCACTTCTCCATGATATTGGAAAAGCCCCTACAAAGCGATTCAGTAAAAAAGTAGGATGGACTTTTCATGGTCATGAATTTGTTGGTTCTAAAATGGTGTATAAATTATTTAAACGCATGAAAATGCCGTTGAATGAAAAAATGAAATTTGTTCAAAAAATGGTATTGATGAGTTCCCGTCCGATTGTTATTGCCGAAGACTTGGTTACTGACTCTGCTGTACGGCGTCTTATTTTTGATGCCGGAGAAAACATAAACCACCTCATTACACTTTGTGAAGCTGACATTACTACCAAAAATCCAAAGCGCTTTGAACGTTATCATAACAACTTCAAAATTGTACGTAAAAAAATTGAAGAAGTAGAAGAACGTGATCATATTAGAAGTTTTCAACCACCTGTATCTGGTGAGTTAATAATGGAATCTTTTGGTCTAGGTCCGTGCAAAGCTATTGGTCAGATTAAAGAAACTATTAAAGAAGCTATTCTCGAAGGTTTAATTCCTAACGAGCCCAAAGCAGCATTTGAATTAATGAAGGAAGAGGGTAGGAAACTGGGTTTGAATTTTATTGAAAAATAACAACACTATGAAAGCAAATTTTCGGTTTTGGGTTGGTGTTTCTTTGGTTCTAGTATATGCCGTTATAGCTGCTGGAGCAATTGTAAGGGTTACAGGAAGCGGCATGGGTTGCCCCGATTGGCCAAAATGTTTTGGTTATTTGATTCCTCCTATAGAACGAGCCCAATTAGACTGGAAGTCTCAACATGAATACAACAAAGGAGAAGTAATTATTGTAAATGAAAGCCTGAGAGTAGCCTTAGAAGATTTTACAAGCACAGCCGATTACTCTGAATCTAATTGGGAATCATATACAAAACATGATTATGCTCATTTCAATGCATTCCATACCTGGGTAGAGTTTATTAATCGCCTTGCAGGAGCACTATCTGGTCTAGCAACCCTGATCGTTGGGATATTATCTGTTCGTTATTGGAAGAAAAAAAAGAGGGTGCCGCTACTTTCTTTTCTCATCGTCTTAGGGATGGGGTTTCAAGCATGGCTTGGAAAAACAGTTGTAGACTCTAATTTATTACCTACTAAAATTAGTATTCATATGATCATGGCATTATTAATTGTTGCGCTATTGGTTTATTTATATGCATATACTGCACCTAATAATTCTAAAACGACAACAACCATTAGAATTAAAAATCTTGGGATTATTGCCCTTGTACTAACCCTAATTCAAATCGGAATTGGGACACAAGTTCGACAGTTTATTGATATTCAAATTGATTTATTAGGAAAGGAACAAGTTTCCCAATGGTTAAATCCGGCTCCCTTTAAGTTTTATTTTCATAGAACTTTTTCGCTATTAGTAGTTCTTGTTAACGGTTACTTATTTTATAAACTTCGTGAAATTAATTTTAGCTTAAATGTGTTCAAGTGGATTGTAATCACCTTATCATGTGAGGTTTTAACAGGGATTTTAATGTATTATTTGGACTTCCCTTTTGGATCACAACCCATACATTTACTCTTAGCTTCTTTATTGTTTGGAGCTCAACTATATTTTTTATTACAATTATTCAATCACAACATAAACACTACCACTGATGGTATATAGATTCAGAATTATTCTTGACACAAAAGAAGACATCTTAAGAGATATTGAAATTGAAGCTTCTGCTACTTTAGAGGATTTTCATTACGCTATTGCACAAGCATTTGGTTTTGGTGGAAGTGAGATGGCATCATTCTATAGAACTAATAAAGAATGGGAACAGGGTGATGAAATTCCCTTACTAGATATGGACGAGGGAATTGTTCCTATGGGACAAGAACAAATAGATTCTGTTTTTGATGCTGAAAATCATCACTTAATATACGTCTATGATTTTCTTGATTTATGGACATTCTTTGTTGAGCTTATTGAAATTGGAGAACCTGAAGTTTCTACACTTTACCCTAACTTAATTTTCGCCCAAGGAGTAGTGCCTGATGAAGCTCCAAACAAAGATTTTGTCGCTGAAGAAAATCAATCAGAAGATGAATTGGAAGCGGACAGCGATGAAGAAGGCTTAGATGATTATAACGATGCGGATTTTTACTAAAGTCTAGAGTTTACTAGATTCGTCATGTTCAAGTTTTCATAATTTCGTCTGACATAAGAAAATGAAGCTTGCACAATTTCACCCATGTTTTTACATTTTTTAAAAGAGGTGTCTTTTGTAAACTTATATATTTCCTCGGAAAGATTTTTAATGTTTTCTGGCTTAGCGACTACATCTGAAACCATAATTTTCAATAGCTTGTCTAACCTACCCTTTGTACTCTGAATTCTTTTAGCTAGAATAGATCGTTCCTCAATTTTATATTGTGTTATTGAATCTTGAGAAAGTTTAGCTTTTACTACAGAAATCATTGGAAAATTTTCTTTGAAAAACTGAGGTCGATAAACCATGAGTTTTCCTTCAAAACTTTGTTGGTCAAAATCAATTGCGCGAATTTTATAAATCACTTGATCAAAATCGTGAATTGGAATTACAACATAATTATATGCTCGCATATCTCCAAGCAAACGAATCATACAACGTTCATTGAATTTAACATATTCCTTAGCAATCTGTGCTTGCTCTGATGGTGAACAAGTGTCTAAATGCTTTTCTATAAAAATATCTCCTGGGATTCCTGCAATGTGCTCTTCAATTAAAGTTGAATCGTTGATTAGGAAATTAAGGTTATGTGGAGATAACATGTGCTCAAATTCAATTCCATAAACACGAGAAGCATCAGTTTTTTTTACATAGAAATAGGTGAAATTATCGTTCAAAATATTACGAACTTTTATCCTAAATGGTTTAGAATTTCCAAAGGTACAATAGTCTATTGCATCTATATTTAAGAAAGGCATAGAAGATTCGTTACCGTCGGAGTGAAGAAAAGCATATACTTTTTTGAGGTTAAAATCAATTTCTTGACGTTCGCTATCAGAATAATAAACACGAATCCATAAGGTATCGTTATCGTTTTCATCATAAACAACAACAGAGCCAGAAAAACGAAGCAAATCATCGTAATAAACAGGAGTATACACCCAACGATTATAATTTTTTAAATAGCTTTTTAATGTGTCATTAATTGGGTAAAATGGTTTTTTCTGAGAAATTAATTTATCTTCCATAAGCATTCTTTATTCAAAGGTACTACTTTATTCTATGGGTTATTTTTATAAAAATGAAGTGGATAAGCTAGTAAAACAATGATTCTAAATGCTTAAATTTAAGGCCTTATAAAAATACTATGTCATTTAAGTTAGTTTCAGAATTTTCACCCACCGGAGATCAGCCAACCGCAATCAAGCAACTGGTAGATGGATTTTCACAAACCGAAAAATACATGACACTTCAGGGCGTTACCGGCTCTGGAAAGACCTTTACAGTTGCTAATGTAGTGGAACAACTAGACCATCCAACTCTTGTTTTAGCCCACAACAAAACATTAGCCGCCCAATTGTATTCAGAATTTAAACAGTTTTTTCCAGAAAATGCAGTCGAATATTTCGTTTCATATTACGACTACTATCAACCCGAAGCTTACCTTCCTGTAACTGGAACTTATATTGAAAAAGACTTATCCATAAACGAAGAAATAGAAAAACTTCGACTCAGTACTACCTCATCCCTACTCTCTGGAAGAAGAGATGTAATTGTTGTTGCCTCAGTATCTTGTCTTTATGGTATTGGAAATCCTGCCGAATTTCAAAAAAATGTGGTTTCTTTAAAAAAGGACCAAGTAATTTCAAGAACTAAATTTTTGCGTCAACTCGTTCAGAGTCTGTATTCAAGAACAATGGCTGATTTTCAGCATGGAAATTTTAGAGTGAAGGGTGATGTGGTTGATGTATATCCGAGTTATGCAGACACAGCTTTTAGAATTCATTTTTTTGGAGATGAAATTGAAGAAATTGAAGCATTTGATCCAATCACAAATGAACGAATTGAAAAGTACAATCAACTAAACATATTTCCTGCTAATATGTTTGTAACGTCTCCAGACATTCTTCAAAATGCAATTCATTCCATACAAGACGATTTGGTTAAACAACTCGATTTTTTTAGAGAAATTGGAAAACACTTAGAAGCAAAACGATTAGAAGAACGGACTAATTTTGACCTTGAAATGATTCGAGAATTAGGTTACTGCTCTGGGATTGAAAATTATTCACGGTATTTAGACGGAAGAAACCCCGGGACAAGACCTTTCTGTTTGCTCGATTACTTTCCTGACGACTTTTTAATGGTTATTGACGAGAGTCACGTAACCGTTTCTCAAGTTCATGCTATGTATGGTGGCGACAGAAGTAGAAAAGAAAACCTTGTGGAATATGGCTTTAGACTTCCAGCTGCTATGGACAATAGACCTCTTAAGTTTGAGGAATTTGAGGAACTTCAAAATCAAGTTCTTTATGTTAGTGCTACTCCAGCTGACTATGAATTAGAAAAAACTGAAGGTGTTTTTGTTGAACAAATTATTCGCCCTACAGGGCTTCTAGACCCCTTAATCGAGGTTCGTCCAAGTGAAAATCAGATTGATGATTTGATCGAAGAAATACATAAAAGAACCGAAAAAGACGAACGAACTCTGGTTACTACCTTAACCAAAAGAATGGCAGAAGAGCTAACCAAATACATGAGTCGTATTCAAATTCGGTGTCGGTATATTCATTCTGATGTAGATACTTTGGAACGGGTAGAGATTATGCAAGACCTAAGAAAAGGTGTTTTCGACGTTTTGATTGGTATTAATCTTTTAAGAGAAGGTTTGGATTTACCTGAGGTTTCCTTAGTTGCTATATTAGATGCAGACAAAGAAGGGTTTTTACGTTCAAACAGATCTTTAACTCAAACCGTTGGGCGAGCTGCTAGAAATGTCAATGGCCTTGCTATTTTCTATGCTGATAGGATTACAAAAAGTATGCAGTTTACAATGGACCAAACAACCTACAGAAGAGAGAAGCAAATGGAATACAACACTTTGCATAATCTGGTTCCTAAAGCATTAAACAAATCCTTAGATAGTGCTCTGTCAAAAAATTCTGTTGCCACTTTTGCATCAGAGAAAGAATCTAAAAGAGCAGCTGAAGAAGCTACACGTTACCTGACAAAACCTCAAATTGAGCAAAAAATTCGTGACACAAGAAAACTCATGGAGGTTGCAGCTAAAGATTTAAATTTTATTGAAGCTGCTCGATTACGAGATGAGATTAAAACATTAAAAGAGCAATTGTAGAATTCATTTATAATCCATGATGAACTTAATCTAATCTTATGAATTTACTTCTTGAAATTGTTGCGGTGACTCTTAATTTAACTTTTTTAGTTTTACTTATTAGAGAAAATTTTTATTGTTGGTTTTTTGGTATAGCAGGTTCTTTACTAAGTATTTTATTGTTTTACAATATTGGTCTTTATGCAGAATCAATACTTTACATCTATTATGTCATAATTGGCGTTTATGGTTACCTCCTTTGGAATTCAAAAGGAAACACTCAAGAATTATTTATTAATGACGTTGTTCCTCAAAAGCATATTCTATACCTCATTGGCGGTGTTTTATTTGCAATGTTTCTTGGATATGTTCTTACAAATTACACCAAAGCAAGCTATCCTTATTTAGATGCTTTTACAACAATTTTTAGTTTTATTGCGAGTTACCTAGAAGCCAAAAAAATATTAAGCGGCTGGTATTATTGGATTATAGTCAATGGTGTAACTCTAGGTCTATACTTTGATAAAGAATTGTATTTCTATTTTTCCTTGACACTAATTTATCTTGCTCTTTCTTTTTATGGTCTTCGAGAATGGAGAATAAAACTAGTCGCTATTAACTAATACTTTGCTGATTTTCCGTTTGCAGATGAATTTTTTATAAAAACTCTAAGATCTTCATTTGCCTTAATAAGATCCTCTCTCCTTAAGTACATCATGTGACCCGATCGATATCCTTCAAAATAAAAACGATCTTTCATTTTTCCACTTGGATCTATTTGCCATTGAGAATATTTTGCACTGAAGTAAGTTGTAGCTCCATCATAATAGCCAGACTGTGTCAAAACTTTTAAATACGGGTTTTGAGCCATTGCCTGACGTAAATTTTCACGTGTATTTTCGTTATCGTAGTTCCAAGGACGAACAGAACCAAACATATTATATTTTACATCGGTTTTGAAATTTAAATCCGTTCGAATATAATGGTTTATCGCAGGGGTAAATGAATGTAACCAAGAAGTAAGTTCAGCGCTATAATCTGGACGCATTCCAACTTCTTTTTTATCTATACCAATATAACGAGAATCGAGCCTTCCAATCGTTTTTCCTTCATCCCTTAGGAGCTCTTTCCAAAAAAATGAATTTGGTACATCGAGATTATTTTGCATAATAACCTCTTCACTTAAACCTGAATAATATGCCATTTGAACTGCAACTTTTTGTTTTTCTTCAAGACTTAAAAAACCACCCCGAGCTAAAGCAGGTATAAGTTCATCAACTGCAAATTTTTCAGCGAGTGGAAGGATGTCAGGTAAGTCTAAGTCCTGAAGTTCTGGAGGTAATTGTTTGTGATACCAAGCAGCAGCAGTATAGTAGGGTAAATTAAGTGCTGAAGACACTGGACCCCCTGTTCTTAATACTTTATAATCTGCTGGAGAAACCATAATAACTCCATTTAAATACATCCATTGTTGATTTTGTAAAGCCAATGAAAGCCCCATGACACGAGTACCTCCATAACTCTCCCCTATAATGTATTTTGGAGCTTCCCACAGCTCTTTTCTATTCACAAATGTGTTCATCCATTCTGCGAGGTATTTAATGTCTTCGTTGACCCCAAAAAAAGTTTCCTTTTTTCCTTTTTCACCATCATATTCAATGATTCTAGAATATCCAGTATTAACAGGATTAATGAACACAATATCAGCTACATCTAATATGGAATAGGGATTACTATCAAAGCCATACGGTTGAACCGGGTAACCTTCAGAATCAATACGTAAGATGTTTGGACCAGTATAGGCAACATGCATCCATACCGATGCAGATCCTGGTCCTCCATTAAAAGAAAAAATAATTGGTCGAGGGGCTTTACTTTTATCGTTAGTTCTCTTATAATAAGTATAGAAAAGAGTTGCCATAGGCTTTCCATCCTCATTCCAAACGGGTTGCGTACCAGTTTGAGCTTGATAAGAAATAGAAAAACCTTTAATATTTGTAGTATGATTTGTAACTACAAGTGTATCAATTGGAATTTGACGTTCTTGGGCAAAAAGAGTGCAGGAGATTAATCCATTCAAAATAAAGAGTATTAAATTTTTCATAGAATATTTTTTTAGTAGTTACTAAATGTAAAAAATATTGAGCTAATGTCTTTTAAGAATATACAATACTTGTTCAACTAATAATTAAATTTTATTTTCCAAGCATCAAAATCTCAGAATCTTTTAGATGGGGTAAATCATTTTTTCTTGTGATTTCTAATTTACATTCGCTTTTCAAAAGAGACCTTCTTATGATTTTTTTAAAAATTCCTTTGAGAAATAATGTTCTTTAATAAGCATATATTAAGAATTGGTTAGTTTTTGGGGGAACTTAAATAAAAATACATTTTAAATAATGATATTTATAATTGTAAGATATAGCAATTAAACTACTCTTACTGATGAATTATGATTACCAAAAGTAATGCTGAAAATTACTTTAGAAAATAAAATTTATAACTTATTACTGCCTTGATTTAAATAGACAGTTAAATGAAATTATTTATTTTACTTTTAAATAAAACGGTTTTAGGTATAGCTTAAAGTCACTCATAGGATATGAAGGCTAAAAAATGTAATTTTAGAGAACTAAAAGATTTATTTAAATGATCCAATCCTATAAAAAGCCACTGCAATTAGAAGAACAATATGATGCTATTATTATAGGTACCGGAATGGGGAGTTTAACTACTGCTGCATTTTTAGCTAAAGAAGGTAAAAAAATCTTAATGCTAGAGCGGCACTATACTGCGGGTGGGTTTACTCATGTTTTTAAACGAAAGGGCTATGAATGGGATGTTGGTATTCACTACATAGGAGAAGTTCAAAAAGAAAACAGCGCCCTGCGCAAAATGTTTGATTATATCACCGACAAGAATCTTCATTGGGCAGACATGGGCGAGGTTTATGATCAAATCATAATTGGAAATAAAAAATATGACTTTGTAAAAGGAGTTGATAATTTTATTGACCAGAACGTATCCTATTTTCCGGAAGAACGAAAAGCGATTGAAGCCTATGTCGATTTGGTATTCAAGGCAAATAAGGCTATGGGCAAATTTTATATAAACAAGACCCTACCTAATATTATTGGAAATCTTGTTGGAGGCATATTACAAAAACCATACAAAGAGTTTTCAGACAAAACAACCTACGAAGTCCTCCGATCACTAACAGATAATGAGGAACTTATTAAAGTGCTTTGTGGGCAATATGGTGATTATGGGCTGCCTCCTAAACAAAGTAGTTTTGCAATGCATGCCTCGGTTGTAAAACATTATTTTGGTGGTGGTAGCTTTCCAATTGGTGGCTCTTCTGAAATTGTAAAAACTATTGATCCAGTAATTGAAGCTTCAAAAGGAACAATTTTGATTAGTGCAGAGGTTGAAGAAATAATACTAGAAAAGCGACGAGCGGTTGGAGTAAAAATGAGTGATGGAAAATGTTTTTATGCCCCTTTAATTATAAGTGGCGCAGGGATTATGAATACTTATAAAAAAATGATTTCCAAAGATCATAAAATATTTAAAAAGTTTTCAGAACAATTAACCAAAGTAAATCCGTCCGTTGCCCATGGATGTCTGTACATAGGTCTAAACGGATCTCCTGAAGAGCTTAAATTGGCTAAAAAAAATTTATGGATTTATCCTGATGACTTAGATCATGATGGTTGTGTAGATCGTTTCTTAAAAGACCATGAGCAACCCTTTCCAGTTGTATATGTTTCTTTCCCGTCCGCAAAAGATCCAGATTGGTCCAACCGTTATCCAGGCAAAAGTACAATAGATATCATTACGTTACTCCCCTTCGAAAGCTTTCATCAATGGGACAAAACCCGCTGGATGAAACGTGGAGACACTTATGAAGCCTATAAAGAAAGGTTTGCACAGCGCTTATTGAATCATTTGTTTGAAATATTCCCACACCTAAAAGATAAAGTTGATTGTTATGAACTCTCTACCCCACTAACCACAAAACACTTTGTAAATTATGAACAAGGTGAACTTTATGGTTTAGAACATACACCAGAACGTTACAAACAAAAGTTTTTAAATCCAAGAACCCCCATTAAGGGTTTATATTTAACTGGGCAAGATATTGTAACAGCTGGAGTTGGAGGGGCTTTGTTTTCTGGCTTTATAACAGCCACTGCGATTACTGGAAAAAATTTATGGAAGAAAATTTACAATTAAAATAAAGTGCAACTATAAAAAACAGCTCCAAAGTGGAGCCGTTTTCTCTGGACTTTTTTTAATTACTTGACGGTAATCAGCTTTTTAGGCTGTGGTAAACTTTCCTCTTTTTTAGGTAATGTTAATTTCAAAACACCCTCTTTATAAGCCGCTTTTATTTTATCAGTTGCAACACTATCTGGTAAATTAAAATTTCTCTGAAATGATGTGTAATCAAATTCCTTTTTGTAATATAAGTTGGTAACATCGGAATCTGAATGCTCAGTTTCAAGACTAACGGACAAAACATCATCCTTAGCTTCAATAATAAAATCAGTCTTAGCCCTACCAGGAACAGCAAATTCAATTATAAACTGAAGATCATCTTCTGATATATTAACAGCAGGCTGTTTAACTTCCGGAAGATTGTGACGTGTAAGTTGTTTATAAATCAGTTGATCAAAAACCGAAGGGGTTGATTGAAAATTACTTTTAATTAAATTCATATCTTATTTTTTAAAGGTTAATACTTGAACTGATTCATTCAAATAAAATACCACTTTAAAAAATAAGACATAATGTCATTAAAAGTGAGTTAAATACTGACAGTATGTCCTATCCTATAGCCTCCTGTACTTTATCAGCAGCTTCCTGAAAAGCTGTAGCAGATAAAACATTCAAGCCTGAACTATCAATTAATTCCTTCGCAATATCCGCATTAGTACCTTGCAAACGAACGATAATTGGAACATTAATAGCATCTCCAAGGTTCTTATATGCATCTACAATACCTTGAGCTACACGATCACAACGAACTATACCTCCAAAAATATTAACTAGAATTGCTTTTACATTTGGATCTTTCAATATTAAACGAAATGCCATTTCTACACGAGCAGCATCTGCTGTACCGCCAACATCTAAAAAGTTAGCAGGGTCTCCTCCCGCCTGCTTAATCAAATCCATAGTTGCCATTGCCAATCCAGCTCCGTTAACCATACAGCCAACATTACCGTCAAGATCAACATAGTTAAGACCAATCTCTCCAGCTTCAACTTCTATCTGATTTTCTTCTCGAATATCTCGAAGAGCTAAGTAATCTTTATGTCTGAATAAGGCATTGTCGTCAATAGACACTTTAGCATCAACAGCTAAAATTTTATTATCGGATGTTTTTAAAACAGGATTAATTTCAAATAAAGAAGAATCTGATTCTACATAAGCAGTATATAGTGCGGTAATGAATTTAGTCATCTCCTTAAAGGCATGTCCACTTAAACCTAAATTAAAAGCTACTTTACGTGCCTGAAAAGGTATCATACCTGTACCCGGGTCAATTTCTTCTGTGAAAATCAAATGAGGTGTTTCTTCAGCTACAGTTTCTATATCCATTCCACCTTCAGTAGAATACATGATCATGTTCCTTCCTGTTGCACGATTTAATAAAACCGAAACATAGAATTCACTAGTTTCTGTTTCACCAGGATAATAAACGTCTTCACAAATCAAAACCTGATGAACTGGCTTCCCTTGGGGAGGAGTTTGAGGTGTAATTAATTGCATCCCTATAATATGACCTGCAATAGAAGAAACTTCACTAAGATTCTTAGCTAACTTAACACCACCACCTTTACCACGTCCACCAGCATGAATTTGTGCTTTTATGACGTGCCATCCTGTTCCAGTTTCTTCGGTTAAGGCTTTTGCAGCAGATACAGCTTCTTCAACAGTTTGAGCAACAATACCGCGTTGGATTGCAACACCAAAACTAGCTAAAATCTCTTTCCCTTGATATTCGTGTAAATTCATTTATTTTAAAATTTATTCAGACAAAAATAGAGAAGTTAAATCAATTAAAATCAATCAGTAGGAAAAGTATTTTGTTTCATATATAACAAAAATTTATATTTTTAATATATTATGTCAAAACCCTTTGTCAGCTTAGAAATGTTCTTATTTTTGTGGAAAATAATTATAAATGAACTACGCAGAATTACGTTCTATAGCAGAAAAATTTAGAGGCCCACTCTACGTTTATGATGCAGAGAAAATTAAATTTCAATACGACAGACTAAGCAATGCTTTTAGTGGAGTGAAAAATTTAAAACTAAATTACGCAACAAAGGCGTTGTCCAATGTTTCTGTATTATCATACATCCAAAAACTGGGAGCAGGATTAGATACAGTTTCCATACAAGAAGTACGCTTAGGTCTTGCTGCTGGTTTTGCGCCTAGTTCAATAATTTATACACCCAACGGAGTTTCCTTATCCGAAATAGAGGAGGTAGCTCACTTAGGGGTACAAATAAATATAGACAACCTATCTATATTAGAACAATTTGGAAGTAAATACCCTTCTATACCAGTTTGTATTAGGATCAATCCTCATGTAATGGCAGGTGGAAATAGCAATATTTCTGTAGGTCATATCGATTCAAAATTCGGAATATCTATTCATCAAATCCCACATTTGATTCGAATTACCGAAAATACTAGAATGAACATCAACGGGATTCACATGCATACCGGAAGTGATATTTTGGATATTGATGTATTTCTACACGCATCTGAAATACTCTTTGAAACTGCTAAGAATTTTAAAAACCTAAGTTTTATTGATTTTGGTTCTGGGTTTAAAGTTCCTTATAAAATTGGGGATATTGAAACTAACATTGAAGAGCTAGGAGAACGACTAACAGAAAAGTTTAATGATTTTTGTGAAGAATATGGACGTGAACTTACCCTAGCTTTTGAGCCTGGAAAGTTTTTAGTCAGTGAAGCTGGATTTTTTATCTCAAAAGTAAATGTAGTTAAACAGACCACCTCAACTGTTTTTGCGCAAATAGACAGTGGATTTAATCATCTCATTCGCCCCATGTTTTACGGGTCACATCACGAAATTGAAAATATATCCAACCCTAAAGGTAGAGAACGTTTTTATTCTGTTGTAGGTTATATCTGTGAAACAGACACTTTTGGTAGTAATCGGAAAATTGCAGAAATTAACGAAGGAGATTTTTTAATTTTTAGAAACGCTGGCGCATATTGTCAAACAATGGCTAGTAATTACAACTCTAGATTTAGACCAGCAGAAGTTTTATGGCTTAATGATGAGGCACATTTAATTAGAAGAGAAGAAACCTTCGAAGATATTCTTCACAATCAGATTATTTTAGATTTTGATAAAGTACTTCATCAAGAAAGTACTAAAGCTTAAGAAATAACTCCAGACCCAAGTAATTCTTCCTCTTTATACCAGGCAACAAACTGACCTTCACTTATTGCTGTCTGAGGGGAGTCAAACATTACATATAGCCCATTAACTTCGCGATAAAGGGTTGCTTTCTCTAGGGGCTGTCGGTACCTAATCCGAGCCATAACGCTCAATTGTTCACCTTCTTTTATTTCAAGATCTTTTCGAACCCAATGAATTTCATCACCTAAAACCAATAATCCTCTTCTTAGAAGACCGGGATGCTTTTTCCCTTGACCCGTATAAACTATGTTTTCATTTACATCTGTATCAATGATAAATAAGGGCTCAGGAGTTCCTCCGACCCCTAATCCTTTGCGCTGTCCCTTTGTAAAAAAGTGCGCCCCTTGATGACTGCCAACAAGCTTACCGTCTGAAGGGTTATATGTTTTTTTTGTACTGTTATACATCAGCATATCAAGTTGAGAAGCGAAATTAGTTTGTGGATTTTGATAGGCTATATGATGTTCTGGTATATCAAAAATATTTCCAGTCTTGGCCTTAAGTTGCTGCTGTAAAAAATCTGGCAAACTTACTTTACCAATAAAACAGAGTCCTTGTGAATCTTTTTTGTTCGCTGTAACTAAATCTTGTTGTGCGGCAATTTTTCTTACTTTTTCTTTTTGCAGAGCTCCAATAGGAAATAATACTTTTGAAAGCTGATCTTGGGTAAGCTGACATAAAAAATAAGATTGATCCTTATTTGCATCTGCCCCACCTAATAAACGATGAATGGTTTTTCCTTCAGGACCAACAAGAGTATCCTTTTGACAATAATGACCCGTTGCAACATAATCCGCTCCTAAAGAAAGTGCTATGTCCATAAAAACATCAAACTTAATTTCACGGTTACATAAAACATCAGGGTTAGGGGTTCGGCCTTTCTGATATTCCGAAAACATATAATCTACAATACGATCCTTGTACTCAACACTTAAATCTACTGTTTGAAATGGAATTCCTAATTTATCTGCAACAATCATAGCGTCGTTACTATCCTCTAGCCAAGGGCACTCATCTGAAATAGTAACAGATTCATCATGCCAATTTTTCATGAAAAGAGCAATTACTTCATAGCCTTGCTCTTGAAGCAAATATGCAGCAACACTAGAATCGACGCCTCCCGAGAGGCCTACAACGACTTTCTTTTTCATGGTTCAAAGATAGCTAATAGTATGTAGAAATAGGTTGTATAAATAAGTTAGGTTTATCGCTTCCCTTTAGCTTTTTTCTGTTGTTCTGCTTGCTCCATCGCTTTCTGTAATCGTGCAGAAAAGCCACCTTTCTTCTTTGGTTTCTTTTTATTTTCCTCGAGCTGCATTAAAATTTTAGCGTCATCTACAATGAAATTCTTAATTACAAGCATTAAGACAATAGTCAATACATTGGAAACAAAGTAATACAAACTCAATCCACTTGCATAATTATTGAAAAAGAATAACATCATCAAAGGCATAAGATACATGATTACTTTCATGTTTGGCATTCCAGGCTGTTGAGGTGCTGACTGCTGCCCCGCGGTCATCATGGTATAAAAGAAAATTGCAATAGAAGCAAGTATTGGAAACAGACTGATATGATCCCCATAAAAAGGAATGTTGAATCCTAATTCGTAAATGGAATCATAAGAAGATAAATCGTCGGCCCATAAAAAACTTTTTTCTCTCAGAGCGAAAGCCACAGGGAAAAAACTGAATAGAGCATAAAAAACAGGCAACTGAATTAAAGCAGGTAAACACCCAGACATTGGGTTTGCTCCAGCCTTAGAATATAGTGCCATTGTTTCCTGTTGACGTTTAACTGAATCATCCTTATACTTCTCAGCTAATACATCAACTTCTGGCTTTAAAACCTTCATTTTGATTTGTGAAACATAGGACTTATATGTAACCGGTGACATCACCAAACGCACCAAAACAGTCAGTACAATGATTGCAATTCCGTAAGGTAAAAATCCACTAAGAAAATTAAATGTAGGCGTGAAAACATATTTGTTGATCCATCCAAAAATTCCCCAACCAAAGTCAATAGAATTCTCTAATCCAATTTCATACTGCGCTAGAGTGTCATATTCTGTAGGTCCAAAATACCACTTGAAGTTATGATCAATTTCTCCCTCTGAAACAATAGGAATTACCGTTTTATATATTTTGGTGAATTCTTGGTCTATAATATCTGAGTCTACAAGACTTTCAGAAGTGAAATTAACCGTTTCAAATGCCTTTGAAGGTATTAATATAGAATTGAAAAAATGTTGTTTATATGAAACCCAATGGACGTCTATTTCTTCTTCTTCGTCTTCTGAAGCTCCGGAAAGGTAGTCTATTTTATCATCCTCAAAACTGTAGGTCAATAAATGAAATCTGTTTTCATACTCAATACTTCGCGAATTTCTAAATGCTTTTAAATCCCAAGTTATTCGCTGCTCTTCTCTTGTATTTATTAAACGACGCATTCCTTCAGAACGTATCGAAAAATAAATCATATAATCGTTGGCTTTAATTTTATATTCAAAAACAATGTACTGAGCAGAGCTAACTTCTGCGGTAAAAGTTATGATCTGATTTCCACTTTCCTCGGTTACTTTAGGAGTAAAATAAAAGTCACCAGTATTTAAAAATCTACCATCTGAAGTAGTAAAGCTATAATTGAAATTTTGATTATCCTTTATAAGGTATAAAGGTTCTTGCTTATAATTATTAAACTCTTTTAAAAGCAAACTTGATATTTGCGCTCCTTTTGGATTAAATTTTATTGCTAATTTCTCATTCTCAAAATCAACTTTTTTAGTTGTTGTAAATTGAAATAAATTAGTGAAAGAACCATAAGAAGCTTGTCGTTGATTGCTTTGAAGTGAATCATTAACTACAACTGTATTGCTTTGCTCAGGTACATTTCTTGCTGCAGATTCTGTTTGATTTACATTTTCTAAAGTAGCTTCTTCAACGGGAGCTTGATTATAAAGCATCCATGTTAGAATCAATGCTATTAGGAAAAATCCTACAAACTGCCAGGGGTCAAATTTTTTTTCTTCCATAATGTTTGGAACCTTTTACTAGAGGTTATTTTAAAGTTTTATTTAATAAACTCGCTTTAACAAAATCCACAAATAAGGGGTGTGGGTTAAGTACTGTACTTTTATATTCAGGATGATATTGAACCCCTAGAAACCAAGGGTGATTAGGGTTTTCAACTATTTCAACCAATCCTGTTTTCGGATTAATTCCTGTAGCTTTAAGTCCTGATGCTTCAATATCTTTTCTATAATGATTGTTTAATTCATATCGGTGACGATGACGTTCCGATATGGTGTTTTTGTTGTAAGCTTTATATGCTAAAGATCCTTCTGACAATTCACAGTCCCATGCACCTAATCGCATAGTTCCTCCTATCTCTGTTATGGCCTTTTGGTCTTCCATGATTGAAATAACAGGTGCTTTACATTGTTCATCCATTTCGGTTGAATTTGCTTCTAAATGACCCATAACGTTCCTGGCGTGTTCGATAACTGCCATTTGCATACCGAGGCAAATTCCGAAAAATGGGATGTTGTTTTCACGAACATATCGAACCACATCAATTTTACCTTCAATTCCTCGACCTCCAAAACCTGGAGCAACTATCACACCATCTATGTTTTTAAGTTTTTCTGAAACGTTTTGAGAGGATATATGTTCAGAGTGTATGGTTTCTATAATTACTTTTATTTCATTAGAAGCACCCGCATGTATCAAAGATTCAAGAATCGACTTATACGAATCTTGTAATTCAACATATTTCCCAATCAAACCAATTGTAATTTGTTGTTTAGGGTTTTTGTATTTATTTAAAAAATCTTTCCATCGATTTAAATCAATAGGCTTACTTTTTAACTTCAATGTATTTAAAACCACTTGATCCAATCCTTCGTTAAGCATTAATAAAGGAACATCATAGATTGTTTCTGCATCAATAGACTCAATAACAGCTTCCTGTTTTACATTACAGAAAAGCGCTAGTTTTTTACGGATATCGTCGGATATTTTGTGCTCAGTTCTACACACCAAAACATTAGCTTTTACTCCACTTTCCATCAAAGTTTTAACAGAATGTTGCGTTGGCTTTGTTTTTAACTCACCGGCAGCAGACAAATAAGGTATCAGAGTTAAGTGGATTACCATTGCATTTTCATCACCAAGCCCCCAAATCAACTGACGAACAGCCTCAATATAGGGTAGGGATTCAATATCACCAACTGTACCTCCTATCTCTGTAATTACAATATCATAATCACCTGTTTCACCTAAAAGACACATGCGTTCCTTGATCTCGTTAGTAATATGAGGAACCACTTGAACTGTTTTTCCAAGAAAAACACCTCTCCGCTCTTTATCAATAACAGTTTGATAAATACGTCCTGTAGTTACATTATTAGCTTGAGATGTAGATACGTTAAGAAAACGTTCGTAATGACCTAAATCTAAATCAGTTTCTGCTCCGTCATCTGTAACAAAACACTCCCCATGTTCGTAAGGATTAAGGGTGCCAGGGTCTACATTTATATAGGGATCAAACTTTTGAATGGTTACACGATAATTTTGTGCCTGCAAAAGCTTCGCTAAAGAAGCGGCAATAATTCCTTTCCCTAAAGAAGAAGTAACTCCTCCTGTAACAAATATATATTTGGTGTTTGACATCCGGATTTAGGTAGTGTATGTTAGTTATTTACCGGGCTTAAAATTACAAAAACTATTGAAATAAATGGAGTTCTTGTCTTCATTTCTTAATTTCAGAAATTTCATAGCCACTATGTTCTAATAAATAAAATGCACGATTCTCGAAACCTGCAGCCGAATTAGGCACATAATCAAATCGACTTTCAATGTATTCAGTCTCTCCCAAACTATCAGAACTTAATTGATTTATATGCGACCAACGTAATATTACGTCAAGTGCTACATCATATCCCCGCAATGCTTCTCGCTTAGGTAAATCACCAAAGGCTGTTACGTAAAGGGAATCAAAAACTTTAGAGCGTGGACTGTTATATGAAAATTCTCCAGCTGTATAGGTAAACTTCAAATTACCTAGTTGCTTTTTAGATATGTTTTGATTGTTATATGCATTTGATCTAAATGTAGTGAACAATTGAACATCACGCTCTTCAGAGACTTGTGAGTTAAGAAGAGAAGTGACACTAGCAATAAGCCCTAAATTCTGAGATTCAAAAACAACTTTATTAATTAAAGTATCTACCAGTAAAGAGTCTATTAAATCTGGAACCACATAGCCTCCTGGTTCTGGTCTTAGTATTTGAGCAAAGGGAAAGCGGTCATGTAATTTCGTTTCTACCTCCCGGTTTAGCGTGTCCGTGATTAGGACAACATTTTGAGTCGAATCAAGAACTTTATTTAAATAAAGAAACATTTTTTCGCGCAACAATTTAGGTGAAGTAACAGATTGATAAACATTTTCTCTACTTTTTACAGGATTAGATGACAAAGGAGCAATCATAGGAACTAATTGCAAACTATCTTGTAAAGAAAGAATGTCAAAGTTTGAAGGAATCATGGGCCCAATGATAACATCATTATTAGACCATTTTCTTCTTGCTATGTCTGTTTTTAAATAATCTTTATCATTCTGAGTGTCAAATACGTTAAGAACAACTTCAATTCCTAGTTTACCTGCCTCTTCAACTGCCATATAAACCCCTGAATAAAAATCTAATGCCAGAGTATGTAGATTTCTTTTTTTTAGAAGTTCCTTAGTTTTGTCTATAGAATCAAACTCAATTTGGTTTGCTTTAAATGGCAATAAAAGTCCTAAGGTAATTTTGGAGTTTTCAGGTATTGAATCTCTTAGATCCATTTTTTCGACCAAAAGACTGTTTTCAATTTTAAGATCACCTGTAAGTTTAGGGGGTATCTTTAATATCATTCCCTCTTGTAAACCGGTTACTTGAAGAATAGGGTTAAGTAAAATTAATTCAGCTTGTGCTACCCCTAGTTTTTTTTCTAATCGATAATAACCTTCTTTCGACTTTACGGTATAATAATTAAACTCTTCTTCAAGCTTCAGTGTTTCTTCTTCTGTGCGAATAGGCACTATAAGTTCTTGCCCTATTTTAAGACCCGAGATAATTTCGGGGTTGTACTTTTCTAAGTCCTGAATTGTAATTCCAAATCTATAGGCTAACCTCCATTTTGTTTCTTTAGGCTGAACTAAATACATAGTTAAGCTGTCTGGAAGACTGGATTTAGTGATGGGTTCTGGTTTTAAATAAACTGGGATTTGAAGAAGCATTCTTTTCTTTAAACCTATTTTTTTTATCAGTGGATTGTATTGAAGTATTTGTTCAATTTGCACGTCATATTTTCGCGCTAAACCGTATAAAGTTTCTTTCTTCTTAACCTTATGAGTCGCAAATGAATCAGGCTTCTCTTGACTAATTAAATTCAAGGAAACTAAAAAGAATAAGATTGCTAAGAATTGTTTAATTCGCATATACTAAGATAAAAAAAAATTATTCCCATTCAATAGTTGCAGGTGGTTTCGAGCTAATATCATAAACCACACGGTTAACTCCTTTGACCCGATTAATTATTTCGTTTGATGTTTTTTGTAAAAATTCATAGGGTAAATCTACCCAATCGGCAGTCATTCCATCGGTAGAAGAAACAGCTCTTAAAGCTACACATTTTTCATAAGTACGTTCATCTCCCATTACCCCAACACTGTTTACAGGAAGTAAGATTACACCGGCTTGCCAAACTTTATCGTAAAGACCATGGTCTCTTAGTCCGTTGATAAAAATAGCATCAACCTCTTGTAACATACTTACTTTTTCTTCTGTAATATCCCCCAAAATACGTATAGCTAAGCCCGGACCTGGAAAAGGATGTCTTCCAATCAATTCAGAATCAATCCCTAAACTTGTTCCAACTCGCCTTACTTCGTCTTTGAAAAGCATACGCAATGGCTCGACTACCTTTAATTTCATATAATCAGGTAAACCTCCGACATTGTGATGTGATTTTATAGTTGCGGAGGGGCCATTTACAGAAATGGATTCAATAACGTCAGGATATATAGTTCCTTGAGCTAAAAATGTTGCTCCTTCAATTAATTTTGACTCGTCATCAAAAACATCAATAAATGTATTGCCTATCGCTTTTCTCTTTGCTTCAGGATCTGAAATTCCCTTTAGTTTATCTAAAAAACGCTTGGAAGCATTTACTCCTTTTACATTCAGACCCATTCCGTGGTATTGTTCTAAAACACTTGAAAATTCATCTTTGCGCAACAACCCATTATCAACAAAAATACAAGTCAATTGATCTCCAATAGCTTGATGCAACAATACGGCTGCTACAGTTGAATCTACACCTCCAGACAATCCAAGAATAACTTTTTCTTCTCCAATCTGATTTCGAAGGGATTCTAAAGTCATGGAAACAAACGAATCTGGTGTCCAATCTTGTTTTATATTGGCAATATCAACTAAGAAATTTGAAAGCATTTGTTTTCCATCCGTCGAATGATATACCTCAGGATGAAATTGAATAGCAAAAGTAGACTCACCTTCAATTCTATAGGCTGCATTTTCGACATCTGAAGTACTCGCTAAACGCACACCTCCTGTTGGAAGCCCTTTGATTGTATCACTGTGACTCATCCAAACTTGACTTCCTTTATTTATGGATTTGAAAAAAGCTTCTTCTGAAGCTACAAAAGACAAATTGGCTCTTCCATATTCTCTTATGTTGGAAGGACTAACTTTTCCACCAAAAAAATGAGCTAAATATTGAGCTCCATAACAAACTGCCAACAAAGGAACTTTACCTCTAATTTCAAACAAATCTGGATGAGGTGCATCTTCTGATCTTACGGAATAAGGAGAACCTGATAAAATAACCGCTTTAAAGGGACTTATATCCGCAGGGATGTTATTGTAGGGATGAATTTCGCAATAGATAAATAGTTCGCGAACACGTCGGGCAATTAATTGAGTGTATTGCGATCCGAAGTCTAAAATGAGTACTTTTTCTTCCATACACAAAAATACAATTAATCTTGGTTGAATAAAAGCTACATCGAATTTTTAGCTAAAAGATTTAGTCTAAAACAATCCAATCAAATTTTAAAGAAAGAGGATCGAGTTTTTTAGATAAAATTGAAATCAGTTCTTTGCCATATTGAAGGTGAAATTCAGAAAAATTGACCGTTCGTTCCTGAAGCGATTCGTTAGGAAATAGTGTTTCATGTAAAAGTGTTAAACGCGCTACCTGATCTGCTAATTTTGTTTTTTGGGCTTTGAGTAATCTATGCTCTAAATTATCAATCCCTTTGAATTGCTTTGCACGCTGAGCTTTTACAGCTCCCTCAAAAGAAGCGTCGGTCTGCTTAACTAAGGATTCCAATTCTTTAAATTGAACTTCCAGCGTTTCTTTAAGCGATTGAAGATCCAAATCAATATTACTAATCTGGCGCACTTTTTTATTTATTAAAGAAGAACGTTTTAAAAATAGATCTTCTGACTTAAGGTTTAGGCTATCTAATTTTTTAGCTGTTTTACTTGGAATAAGAACCGCTGCGTTTCGATGTAATAATATTGGAAAGGGGATGTTTTGAGAAACAAAATAAGCTTTAAGTTCAAGCCAATAAGCCAACTCTCCTCCACCTCCAACGTAACATAGATTAGGAAGAATAGTTTCTTGATATAATGGGCGCATTAGTACGTTTGGAGAAAAGCATTCAGGCGTTTGATCCAGTACCTCCATTAACTCTTCATTTGTCCAAGTGATTTTATTATCCGCATCTGCAAAACCAAGAGGTGTTCGAACTATTCTTGACCGATCATTTTGGGTTAAATAAAACAAATTGATTTCTCTCGGTTTTACCTGTGGTAGATAAGAAGAATCATAATCCGATTGAATCTTACTTATGGTTTTTTCTACATTAATTTGACAACTGCTTAAACGTAATTCTTCTTTCATTTTTGGAACAAAAACCTCTTTCAAAGAACGATCGTCACCATCTAGAATTACCAGTCCTTCTTCTTTAAATAATTCATGAACTAATTTACGGGTAGCTTCAGTAAGCGAAGTTGAATTTGAGTAACTGATTTTTATTAAGTTTTTAATTTCTTCAGCTGAAGATGAATTTCCTAATTCTTTTTCAAACAAGGTAAATAAATGCTCCAAACCATCTAGTGAAAATCTTCCAACAGCTCCTGCTTTTTCTCTATACCATTTAAAATTTTTATTTTTAAAATTAAAAAATGAGATTTCTTCAAAATCATGATCTTCAGTTGCCATCCAAAAAACTGGAATAAAGTTATGGTCTGGATGAGATTTCTTTAAAGTTTTACAAAGATTAAGAACGCTTATTATTTTATATAAAAAATACAGAGGCCCCGTCATTAAGTTGAGTTGGTGACCCGTAGTTATTGTAAAGGTATTTGATAGAGAAAGACTGTTAATGTGATCCAAAACTAAACTGTCTTTTTCAAGGAGAGTTCCGTATTGGTTTATTAGAGCAGAAATCAATACTGATCGTTGGTCTTGAGTGAAAGACTTTTGCTTAGCTAAAAGCTGTGTTTTAAAGCCATCTATTTTTGGACTATTTCCATAGAAAGCTTTCAATTGATTATTCTCCTCGAAAAGGTTGCAGATCAATTTAGAAACAAAACCAGTTTCACGATAGGAAATTTGATGAGATTGCATAAATTAGATTCGTATAGGTAAAGATATTCCTTATCTAAGGAATATAAAAATATCGGATAAATTTTATCTTTATCACTAACAAAAAGTCATAAACATGAAAAACATTTTATTAGGCATTATATTAAGCTTTTCTTTTTCCATAATATCTGCCCAAAACATCCCTTCTCCAACTGAATTTCTTGGATATGAACTGGGAACACAATTTACAAGACACCATCAAGTTGTTTCATATTTTAATTCGGTTGCCGCAGCAACTGAGCAAGTAAAACTCTCTACTTACGGAACCACTTATGAAGGAAGGCCCTTACAAATAGCATCGATTTCATCTGCTAAGAATCTGTCTAATCTTGACGAAATTCAAAAAAACCATTTAATTCAATCGGGACTAAAAGAAGGAATTGTTACTTCTTTGGCTCCAAAAAGTATTGTTTGGTTGAGTTATAACATCCATGGAAATGAAGCAGTCAGCACCGAAGCTGCAATGAAAACTATATATTCATTAGTAACCGAAAAATCTGAATGGCTTGAAAATGTGGTTGTACTTATGGATCCCTGTATTAATCCTGATGGGAGAGATCGTTATGTAAATTGGTATAATCAAGTAAAAAGCACCCCTTATGACAGCAAACCTATTGCTAATGAACACTATGAAGACTGGCCTGGCGGGAGATATAACCATTATTATTTTGATTTGAATAGAGACTGGGCTTGGGCATCTCAAAAAGAAACACAACAGCGCCTAAAGGTATACCACAAATGGTATCCACAAATTCATGTAGATTTTCATGAACAAGGAGTTAACAGTCCATACTATTTTGCTCCAGCAGCAGAACCACTTCATGAAATTATAACAGATTTTCAAAGAGATTTTCAGCATACCATTGGGAAAAATCATGCAAAATACTTTGACAACGAAGGATGGTCATATTTCACAAAAGAAGTGTTTGACTTATTATATCCTGGTTATGGCGACACCTATCCAATGTATCATGGAGCTATTGGAATGACCTATGAACAAGGAGGGAGTGGACGCGCTGGCTTGAGTATAAAAAACGAAATAGGAGACTATTTAACATTAAGCGATCGAATCTCACATCACTACACTACCGGTCTTTCTACAGTAGAAACAGCGCATAAAAACAGTGCGCTTCTCAACTCAGAATTTAAAAAATATTTTACCAAAAAAAAAGCTAAATACGCAACTTATGTCATGGAGGGTGAACCTGAAAAACTGGCAGGTCTTCGTAAACTTTTAGACACCCATCACATTCCGTATTCAAGCCCAAAAATAAAGACGAGTATTAAAGGATGGGATTATGTAAAGCAAAAAAATACGACACATACTTTTGACACAGGGGCCTTGGTATTGGATGGAAATGGAAAAAGAAGTCGTTTGATTCAAGCCTTATTTGAGCCTAACGCTAAGCTTTCTGATTCGGTTACATACGACATCACCTCATGGTCACTCCCCTATGCATATGGACTTAAAGCTATGGCAAGTCAGCAAAGTTTTAAAAATACGGTTCCTTTCAAAGAGGATACAAATAAAACAAATACATCATCTAAAGCTTATGCTTATGCAGCGGCTTGGAGAAGTTTCGAGGACGGAAAGTTCTTAGCGGCACTTTTAAAAGAAAAAATTAGAGTTCGATACAACCTTAAGCCTATTCAAAATGGAGGTCAACGCTGGGCAGAAGGAAGTGTATTTATACTCAAAGGAGAAAATAAAAAACTAGAAGATTTTGATGCAACCCTCAGAAGAGTTGCAAATGAAACAAAGCAACAAATAACACCACTTGCTTCTGGATTCTCTGATAGAGGGCTGGATCTTGGATCCAACCAAATGAAATTTATAGCACCAAAAAGAGTTGGCTTAATAAAAAGTGAAAGTGCTCGAGCTCAAGGATATGGTGAGATTTGGCATTTCTTTGAACAACAATTAAACTACCCTATCACACAAATTCAAATGGATCGACTAAATGATCGCAACTTAGACCAGTTTGATGTTTTGATACTCCCCCCTGGATACTATTCTAATTTTGCTAGTCTAGATTCTGAATTACTTAAATGGATCAAAAAAGGTGGGCGGATTGTCGCTTTAGGCTCAGCAGTAAATGCATTCGCTGATAGTGATTCTTTTACTTTGGAAAGTAAAAGTAATGCAGATGAAGATGAGAAGGACAAACAAAACATACCCTACGCTGCTATTGAAAGAAATAATATAAGTTCAGCCATATATGGTAGTATTTATGAAGTTGATATTGACAATACCCACCCCTTAGGCTTTGGATATGATAAAAAATATTACAGCTTAAAAAATAGTGCACGCTCCTATGAGTTTTTAGAAGACGGAACTGTTGGTAGATTAGCAAAAAACATCCAGCCTTTGGCTGGTTTCAGTGGAAGTGAAGCCACTAAAGAACAAAGTGAGTCGATGATATTTGGAATAGAAAATATTGGTAAAGGAAGTGTAGTCTACATTATAGATAACCCACTATATAGAGGGTTTTGGGAGAATGGAAAACTTTGGGTAATGAATGCTGTTTTTCACTAAAAGTACTTAAGCAGGTTCTGCATAAAGATCAAAATCTGCTGCCTCAACAATAGTGAGGTCTACGTATTCTCCATGCTTAAGATAATATTTGGCAGCATCAACAAGTACTTCATTATCAACATCGGGTGAATCCATTTCTGAACGACCTACAAAAAAGTTACCTTCTTTTCTGTCAATAATACAGCGGTAAGTATTGCCTATTTTTTCTTGGTTTAATTCCCAAGAAATCTGAGATTGAATATCCATTATTTCTGATGAGCGTCTTTGTTTCTCTTCTTCTGGCACATCATCAACCAATTGATACGCGTGGGTATTTTCTTCATGACTATATGTGAAACAGCCTAAGCGTTCGAAACGCATTTCTTTCACCCAAGCTTTTAATTCTTCGAAATGATCCAAAGTTTCTCCAGGATAGCCCACAATCAAACTGGTTCTGATTGTAATCCCTGGGACATGTTTTCTAAACTCCTGAAGTAATTTAGTGGTTTTTTCTTTAGTAGTTCCTCTACGCATCGATTTTAGAATATCATCTGAAATATGTTGTAATGGAATATCTAAATAATTACAAACTTTAGGTTCAGATTTCATTACATCCAAAACATCTAGAGGAAAACCAGTTGGAAATGCATAATGCATTCTAATCCATTCAATACCTTCAACTTTTGCCAAAGACCTTAAAAGCTCTGCCAAGTTTCGTTTTTTATATATATCAAGTCCGTAATAAGTAAGGTCTTGAGCTATTAATATTAGTTCTTTAACTCCATCTCGAGCCAAAGACTCTGCTTGTTTCACCAATTCTTCGATCGGAGTTGAACGGTGTTTACCTCGCATTAATGGAATTGCACAGAATGAACAAGGTCGATCACAACCTTCAGAAATTTTAAAATAAGCGAAATTTTTGGGAGTTGTTGTCATGCGCTCTCCCAACAATTCGTGCTTATAATCTGCCTCTAAAGCTTTTAGTAATTGAGGTAATTCACTAGTTCCAAAATATTGATCTACACTGGGAATTTCTTTTTCTAGATCTGGCTTATAACGTTCACTCAAGCAACCCGTAACGAATACTTTGTCTATTTCACCAGCCTCTTTGCGTTGAATGTTATCTAAAATTGTGTTGACCGATTCTTCTTTAGCATTATCAATAAAGCCACAGGTATTGATTACTACAATATTACCTTCCTCTTCATGAACTACATCTTTATCATTTGCCTTAAGCTGACCCATAAGAACTTCGGAGTCGTATATGTTCTTTGAACACCCTAAAGTAATTACATTAATTTTATTCTTGGTTGTGCTTTTTGTACGCATATGAAATTTTCTATTGGATGAATCCGACGTTTATTTATTGGTTGGCAAATGAGCTTCAAAAAAACGAATACTCTCCCGGGTAACCCCTTTAATATCTTTACTCGTCATATGAGAAGTCATTACATGATCTCCTGAGTCAGGAAATGCCATTTTTTCTTTTTTATCATTTGGCGTTCCTAATTGTTCAAACATGTCTAACATAGCTGGGACAGAAACTACATTGTCTTGATTCTGTTCATCTTTGTAATAATAACCCATAAAAACAGGGACTTTAATTTTAGCAAACATTTCAGGAATCATAGCAACTTCAAGTAGTTTCTGAACGTGTGAAAGGGATTGCATATGATATCGAGGAGTCCAAAAGTTTTCTTTTGGGGATACCATCCCTTGCACGATGTGATAATCTGATCCCACTACAGATGTAGCTAAATCAAGACCCCAGGGCATCGTTATTAGACCAGCTAACGGGTCATTGATTCTGATGTTTGGAGAATATAAACCGATAGAGACAACTTGTGGATCGGTACCTAATAAAAGACTTAAAGTACCTCCATTGGATGTGCCAAGAACAATTACTTGATCTCCTAAGGTTTTAGCAACTGCCAGTGCCTCTCTGGCGCTATCTATATAAGCATCTCCTGTGAAGTCCTCTAAAGGACTTTCTCCAGCTATCCCATGTCCATACAGACGAGGTAAATATAAGTTTGCCTTGAAGTGTTTGGCTATGTTTTGATGAAAAGGGGCTCCCTCTTCTGAACTTGCAGAAAAACCATGAAAGTATATAACTGCATATTTAGTTTTCTGAGGAATTGAATCAAAAAATTCAATCCGTGATCTGTTTCCTTTTTTAAGGTTTGAAATTGTATCTTCATTCGAATTAATCCAATCATTTAATTCTGTAAGATTTTGTGAAACCACTGGTAAATCTTTGTAAAGAATAGGAGCTTCTACTTTTGGACCTGAAAAAAACAAAATGAACAAAAGTCCAAATATGCCTAAAATTATTTTGAGAATTTTTTTTATCATATGCTTAGTTAAAAAAGGAATGTAGAAATGTTTGTACATTAAAAATTTGTAAATCATCAATTCCTTCTCCTACTCCAATAAACTTAACTGGAATTTGAAAAGAATCAGATATACCAAGAACAACTCCTCCTTTGGCAGTACCATCTAGTTTGGTGACTGCTAGAGAAGTAACCTCCGTTGCTTGAGAAAATTGTTTTGCTTGTTCAAAAGCATTTTGACCAGTTGATCCATCCAAAACCAAAAGCACCTCGTGTGGAGCAGCTGGAATTACCCGATCCATAACACGCTTTACTTTAGAAAGCTCGTTCATTAGGTTTACTTTATTATGCAAACGCCCAGCCGTGTCAATAATGACAATGTCGGCTTGTTGCTTAACTGCTGACTCTAAAGTGTCAAATGCAACAGAAGCTGGATCGCTTCCCATCTGTTGTTTAACTAAAGGGACATCCGAACGATTAGCCCAAACTTGTAATTGATCAATAGCTCCAGCTCTAAAAGTATCGGCAGCTCCAAGAAGTACCTTTTTACCTGCCACTTTAAAATGATGTGCTAATTTTCCAATTGTAGTTGTTTTTCCAACACCATTGACTCCAACTACCATAATTACATGTGGCTGGTTTTTATAAGTATCAGAAAAAGAAAATGGAGTTTGTGGCTGTTGGTTGATTAGTATTCTTGATATTTCTTCTTTAAGAATTTTACCAAGTTCTTTTATGCCTAAATAATTATCTTTTGCAACACGTGCCTCAATAGCTTCAATAATCTTAAGAGTCGTTATAACACCTACATCAGCTGTAACTAAAACTTCTTCTAAATCATCAAGTAAATCAGAGTCTACAGTTGACTTACCGGCAATTGCCGTTCCTAATTTTGAGAAAAAGGATTTACGAGTAGCCTCAAGACCTTTATTAAGGTTCTTCTCTTGATCTCCAGAAAACAATGATTTTAATAAACTCATGAGATTGTAAAATAAAAAAAGCTACTGTAAAAGTAGCTTTTTATTTAATAGAATATAAATTCAATTTAGTGTTTACTTAACCAATCATTTACAGCGTCTGGTGTAGTAATTGTTTCTACGAAAGAATAACTTTTTGAGTCAACTTTTTTTATCATTTTAATTACTTTGGTAAGTCTTTTCGATCCCGTCTGCAGGGTAGCTACTGATTTCTTTGCCATTATTATTTAATTTCTTTGTGAACTGTCATTTTCTTCAAGATCGGATTGAATTTTTTAATTTCTAATCGATCTGGGGTGTTTTTTTTATTCTTAGTTGTGATATAACGCGAAGTACCTGGTCTTCCAGATTCTTTGTGTTCAGTACATTCAAGTATCACTTGTACACGGTTTCCTTTTCTTGCCATGATCTATATATTAGATGGATTTTCCTTTTGCTCTAGCCTCTTTCAAGACAACAGAAATTCCTTTTCTATTAATTGTTTTTAATACGGAAGCTGTAACTTTTAAGCTAATCCACTTATCTTCTTCAGGGATGAAAAATCTCTTTTTGATAAGGTTAACCTCAAAACGACGCTTCGTTTTATTTACGGCTTTAGAAACATTGTTACCAAACATTGCTCTTTTACCACTTATTTCACAAACTCTTGACATAATTCTAGACTTTATTGTTCTTTTAAAACAGGTTGCAAATTTAATGTTTTTTATGGAGTAACAAAATAGTTTACCCCATATTTTAAAGTCTTTGTTAGGTAATATACCTGAAAATCATTTTTTTCCTGTTTTATCATAACCAACCCTTTAGAAAAACAGGTTATAGAGCCCGAAAATACAAAGGATAAAGAAAATTAAAACTTTCTAAAAAACTTCTTTGTGAAGTAATTCCATGGCTTTATTAACTGCTTTCTCAACCACCCTTTCTCTGTGTTTACCTAAATGAAGCTCATAACTAACAACACCACTAACAGAAGAAACAGCAATAAAAACAGTTCCTAAATCAGCATCTGAATCGCCCTTAGATGGTCCTGCATTGCCTGTTGTAGAAACCCCTATGGTAGATCCAAATCGCTGTCGAACACCAACTGCCATGGCTTCTGCAACAGGAGCACTAACTACAGAAAAGTTATCTATCAGACCTTTTGAAACTCCTAATAAATTTACTTTAACTTCAGTTGCGTATGCAACCATACCCCCCTTAAAATATCTAGATGCACCAGGTATTTGAGTCAAACGACTTGCTATTTTACCTCCTGTACAACTTTCTGCTAACGCAAGAGAATTGTTAGTTTTTATAAATTGAGCTTGAAGCTGTTCTTCAATCGAGGCTTCTTCTTCAAAACCCATTATAATATCTCCAATTAGAGGGTATAATTTTTCTATTTCTGCATCAATTCGATTATTAAGCAAATTTTCATCAGTTCCTTTTCCGGATAATCGCAACCGCACTCTTCCTAGATTAGGAAGGTAAGCCAGTTTTATGTCTTTGGGAAGATCGTTTTCCCAAAGTTCAATTCTTTCTGCAATTACACTTTCCCCAAGACCGTAAGTCAAAAGGGTCTTGTGAATAATGAATGGACGTGTATAATGTTTTTGTAATGCAGGGATCACTTCATTACTTATTAGAGCTTTCATTTCAAAAGGAACACCTGGGAGGGATATAACCACCTTATCATCTATTTCAAACCACATACCTGATGCGGTTCCAAAGAAGTTATTTAACACTTTAGCCTTAGAAGGTAGTAAAGCTTGTTTTCTGTTTTCATCGTTTATTGGAGTTGGAACGTACTTGGCAAACATCTCCTCTATTCGATCGAGCACAACTTGGTTTTTCACTAAGACATCATCAAAATATGAACAAAGCGTATGTTTAGTTAAATCATCTTTGGTCGGCCCTAAACCTCCAGTTAGAATAATCACCTGAGCTCTTTTTTGAGCATCATCTAAACAACTTTCAATGTGTTCTTTTCGGTCTGAAATAGAAGTTATTTGTCCTACTTCAATTCCTATTTTATTGAGTTCTTTGGCTATAAGGACTGCGTTCGTATTTACGATTTGACCTATAAGTATTTCATCTCCAATACTAACTATTTCTGCAATCATGTATTTATTTTACTTTAATGGAAAATAACTTACGCCCTTCTAAAGAGCCTTCCAAGATGTCATTTTCAGACACTTTACCTACTCCAGCTGGCGTGCCTGTGAATATTATATCTCCTATTTTGAGTGTAAAGAATTGAGAAACATAGGCAATTATCTCATCAACTTTCCAAAGCATAAGAGAGGTTGAAGCGCTTTGAACTACTTCATTATTTTTGGTCATTTCGAACTGCAGTTCATCTACATTAGGTAATTCAGATTTATTAATCCAATCCCCTACAACTGCTGCTCCGTCAAATGCTTTTGCTTTTTCCCAAGGCAATCCCTTTTCTTTTAATTTTGATTGTAAATCGCGGGCAGTAAAATCAATACCTAAGCCAATTTCGTTATAGTATTTGTAAGAAAACTTTTGCTGGATATGTTTACCTATTTTATTTATTCGAATTAAAACCTCCACTTCGTGGTGAATATCATTTGAAAACGGAGGAATAAAAAAGGGTTGGTTTTTTAATACTAAGGAAGTCTCTGGCTTTAAAAAAATAACCGGGTCTTCTGGTCTTTCATTTTCTAATTCTTCTATATGATCCGTATAATTTCGACCAATACATATTATTTTCATAAGCTTATACTTTATAGATTCAAAAAAGGAGGCCTTTTTAAGCACCATTAAATTTACTTAAACGTAGCGCTGTTAAAACTTTTTTGGTATATAAAGGGAAATCAGCATTGAGTAACCATCCAAAATAGCCGGGCTCTTTTTCCAAAACCTCATCCACCGTTTTACCTTTGTGTTTTCCAAAAGAAAAACAAGCCTGATCTTCTTTATTCAATACTATAAACCCTGCCACATCAAGGGATCTTTTTCTAGTAGAAAATTCACTAAGAAAATCTAAATTATTTTCAAGCTCTTCATATCGGTCTAACTGTGCTAATAATACTTCATAAGTTGCATCGGTATCTGCCATTGCAGAATGAGCATTAATGAGTTCTTTATCACAGTAAAACTTAAATGCAGCGCTTAGTGTTCGTTGTTCCATTTTGTGAAAAATGGTTTGCACATCAATTGTTTTATGGTTTTTAAGATCAAAATCAACTTCCGCACGCATAAATTCTTCAGCTATCAATGGTATGTCAAAACGATCTGAGTTAAATCCGGCCCAATCACAATCTTTCATAAAAGCGTATATTTCTGTAGAGAGGGCTTTGAAATTAGGGGCATCTTTGACTCTATCATCTGTTATTCCATGAACATCAGAAGCTCCTTTTGGGATTGGCATTTCAGGATTTACCAACCAGGTTTTACCTTCTTTATTTCCATTAGGCAATAATTTAAGTACCGCAATTTCTACAATCCGATCATTAACAACATTTACTCCAGTTGTTTCAAGATCAAAAAAGCAGAGTGGTCTTTGTAGTTCAAGTCCCATATATAATTATTTAAAAGTCTATTGTTGTGTCCCATTGCTCTAGTGCATTTCCGACAGCTTTTACAAACTGCCCTCCCATAGCTCCATTAATGATTCGATGGTCATAACTGTGACATAGAATCATTTTTCTTCTTATTCCAATAAAATCACCATTAGCCGTTTCAATTACTGCAGGCATTTTACGAATAACACCTATTGCCAAAATACCTACTTGAGGTTGATTGATAATCGGGATTCCTGTAATAGAACCATGGTTGCCTACGTTAGTAACCGTGTAGGTTCCTCCTTGAACTTCGTCTGGTGTTAGCTTATTTTCACGTGCACGAATAGAAAGATCATTCACTGCTCTTGCCAATCCGACTAAATTAAGATGATCCGTGTTTTTTATGACTGGAACAATTAAATTTCCGTCTGCTAAAGCTGTAGCCATTCCTATATTAATACCTTTCTTTTGGATAATCTTATTTTCACTAACCGAACTGTTGAGTAAAGGAAATTCTTTTAGTGCCTTTACAACTGCAGCTATAAATATTGGAGTGAAAGTTAATTTTTCGTGCTCTCTATTTTGAAACTTATTTTTTATGCGTTCTCTCCATTCCCAAAGGTCGGTTACATCAACTTCAACAAAAGATTGAACATGAGCAGAAACTTTTCGGCTATTAACCATATGATCTGAAATCATTTTTCCCATTCGGGTCATTTCAATAACTTGATCTTGTCCAGAAGCGACTATGGGAGTTACATCTGGAACTTTTCCATCACTTTTACCAAGCGGGTTTGTAGTTCTTTTGGCTATGTATCCTAAAATATCTTTCTTGGTAACTCGATTTTTATCTCCTGTTCCCCGAACAGTTTCTAATTCAGTGAGAGTTATACCTTCTTCCTTTGCGATATTCTTAACTAATGGCGAATAGAATCGACTGGATTCCGTTGTTTTTATTTCGGGTGAATCAACAATAACTTTGGCAGAAGAAACTTCAGCTTCAATTACTGTTATTGGGTCTTCTTCTACTATTTCTACTTTTGCAATTGGCTCAACTGGAGTAATAGCTTCTTCAAAGTCTGGAGCAACTTTTTCGCCTGGTCCGTCTATTTCAATTACGGCAATTACATCGCCAACTTGGGCTATTTCGTTTACTTTGAATTTCTTTTCTAAAAGCACTCCTTCTACTTCGGAGGGAATGTCAGAATCTACTTTATCTGTAGCTACTTCAACTATTGATTCGTCAATTGCAATAGAATCACCGACATTTTTAAGCCAAGCTGTCAGTGTTGCCTCAGCAACGCTCTCGCCCATTTTCGGTAATTTAAGTAGGTATTTACCCATAGTTTAAAGCTTTTTTTAAGTGGTACAAAGGTATCAAAATTCTTAGAGAGTATATCAAAAATAAATAAGGTTACTAACCTTGAAGTGAATCCTCGTATGGTATTCGTTTTAGGATACTTCGGCCTAAGGTAACTTCATCCGCATACTCTAATTCATCTCCAACAGGAATTCCTCGAGCTATCGTAGATATTAAAACCTCGAATGCCTTTAACTGTTTGTTGATGTAAAAAATAGTAGTATCACCTTCCATTGTTGCGCTTAAAGCAAAAATAACCTCTTTTACTTTCCCTAGTTTTACTTTTTTAACCAAAGAAGTGATTGTCAAATCTTGAGGCCCGATACCGTCTATAGGAGAAATAATTCCATTCAATACATGATATTTTCCTTGAAATTGACCTGTATTCTCAATAGCCATAACATCTCTAATGTCTTCTACAACACAAATTTGCTCATCGGTTCTTCTTGGATTTGCACATATTTCGCAAATCGTAGTATCGGCTATATTATGGCATTCTGAGCAAAAAATAATTTCAGATCGAAATAAGCTTAATGCAGAAACAATTCCTTCGGTTTGTTCTTTTGGTTGCTTTAATAAATGTAAAACTAAGCGCAATGCAGTTCGCTTTCCAATACCCGGCAATTGAGACATTTGATTAACAGCTAACTCTAGTAATTTTGAAGAAAAATCCATGAATACAAAAATACAGAATAAATCATTTGTGTTTACTAAATCAGAGTAAATCATTGAAAAGTTTGATTAAATTTTCTTTTATACCTTTAGCCCAATATGATAACACCCTTATTTATCCTGACCCTTATCATCTGCTATTTTGCAGTGTTAATGTTGATTTCTTATTTTACCAGTAAAGAAGATTCAAATCAAGAGTTTTTTACAGCAAATCGAAATTCCTCCTGGTATTTAGTTGCCTTCGGAATGGTTGGTGCTTCTCTTTCTGGGGTAACTTTTATTTCTGTTCCAGGTTGGGTTGAAGAATCTCAATTCAGTTACTTCCAAGTCGTCTTGGGCTATCTGGTGGGTTATTTTGTTGTAGCCTATGTTCTACTGCCAGTTTATTATAAAAATCATGTAACCTCAATTTATGAATATTTAAATACAAGGTTTGGAAAGAATAGTCATCAGGCAGGAGCTTTGTTCTTTTTCATATCTAGAGTTTTAGGAGCTTCTTTCCGTTTATTTTTAGTGGCTATTGTTTTGCAACAGTTTATTTTCGACTCTTGGAATGTTCCCTTTGAAGTTACCGTAATACTATCGGTTGTTTTAATATGGGTATATACTCAGAGAGGTGGAATTAAAACCATAGTTTGGACAGATACACTTCAGACCACTTTAATGATTTTGGCGGTATTCTTGTCAATCATATACATCAATCAAGAATTGGGTTGGAGTATGATGGATTTCTTAAAGTCGGAAGAATTTGAGCAATACAATTCAGTACTAGTAACCGACTCTCTATTAGCTAAAAATCATTTTCTTAAATCCTTTATTGGCGGTATGTTCATTACCATCTGTATGACAGGATTGGATCAAGATATGATGCAAAAAAACTTGAGCTGTCGCAACCTTAAAGAAGCTCAGAAAAATATGGTTGTTTTTAGCTTAGTATTGGTCGTTGTTACTGGACTTTTTATGCTACTCGGAGCACTACTTTATATATATGCTGAAAGAGAAGGAATCTCAATTCCGCTTCTGGATGAAAAACCAAAAACAGATCTATTGTTCCCTGAGATTGTATTGAATGGCAAATTAGGACTGGGTGTTGGAATCACTTTTATATTAGGTTTAATTGCTGCAGCATATAGTAGTGCAGACAGTGCACTTACCTCACTCACAACTTCTTTTTGTGTTGATTTTTTAAACATAAATAATCAAGAAATTAATAAACAGAAAATTCTTAGAAAGAAAATCCATATTGGGATGAGCATACTGCTTATTCTGGTTGTGATAGCTTTTAAATATATCTTAGATCAAAATGTAATTGATAGTCTGCTAACAGTTGCCGGTTATACTTACGGGCCTTTGTTAGGGCTATTTGCCTTTGGAATATTCACAAAATATAAAATCAAGGATCGCTATGTTTGGTTTGTGGTCTTCGCTTCTGTTAGTCTAACTAGCTTGCTAGGCAGTGTCGATTCTGAGGCTTTAGGAGGATATGTGATTGGGTATGAATTACTGCCTTTGAACGGACTATTTACGTTCTTAGGACTGGTATTGATTCGTAGCAAGAAGCACTAAAGTACAAGCTTGTTCTGTTTGAATTCCCGCTTCTTTTAAACGATTCTCAAACTCTTCGTTCTCTGTTCCCGGATTAAAAATAACGCGCCTTGGGTTTAATTTTACAAGATATTCAAAGTAAGGCTCTTGCCTTGTAGCGCCTAAATAAAGTGTTACTGTATCAACATCTGTCCAAGTTGCTTGATGGTAAGTATAAATCTGAGTATCGGATAACATTCCTTCTCTAAATCCAAGAGCATAAACCTTATGATTTGATTCTTTTAGCTTATAAAACGCTTTATAAGAATAGCGTTCCTCGTTAGAAGAAGCTCCGATAATCAGTGTTGCTTTTTGGGAGTTATTCATAGTTACCAAACTATTATAGAGCTACCCCAAGTAAATCCACTTCCAAAAGCAGCCAAAACCACCTTAGAACCTTCTTTTACTTTTCCTTCTTCCCAAGCTTCTGTCAAAGCAATCGGAATTGATGCTGCAGTCGTGTTTCCGTATCGCATGATGTTATTATAAACCTGATCATCATTGAGTCCAAATTTCTTTTGAATGAATTGAGAGATTCTGAGGTTTGCTTGATGCGGAACCAGCATATCAATATCACTTGCTAACCAATTATTTTTTTGTAAGCCTTCGTTAATTACTTCTGAAAAACGAACTACTGCATGTTTAAAAACAACTTGTCCATTCATATACGGATAATAGCTTAAGTCTTCGGGATCGTTTGCTGCAATTATTTCAGGAACCCAACGATTGGTACTCGGTCCAATCAATGAAAGTTCTTCAGCATGAGATCCTTCTGAATATATGTGAGAAGAAAGTATTCCTATTTCTATATTAGTTTCGCGTTTTAGTATTGCTGCACCAGCTCCATCTCCAAAAATAACAGAGACCCCTCGTCCTCTTGAAGTCATATCCAAACCACCCGAATGATTTTCTGCACCCACCACCAAGACGTTTTTATACATCCCCGTTTTTATAAACTGATCCGCAGTAGATAATGCATAGATAAATCCACTACATTGATTTCGAATATCCATAGCTGGACATGCAGGTATTCCAAGCAAGTCTTGAAGAACTACACCTGATCCAGGGAAATAATAGTCTGGGCTTAGTGTTGCGAAAAGTATTAAATCCAAATCCTCGGCTGCCATATTAGCACGTTCCAAAGCAATCTTAGTTGCTTTCAATGCCATTGTCGCTGTAGTATTGCCATCCCCTTTTTTGATGTGTCGGCGCTCTTTAATTCCAGTACGTTCGGTGATCCACTCATCAGATGTGTCGATCATTTTAGACAGATCAGCATTGGTCACAACATTTTCAGGGAGGTATTTTCCTAAGCCAACAATTCTTGAATTATACATAAGTTAAATAGTAATTTAAATTATAAATAATACAATGTACTACAAAAGATTTAGATGAACTTTTTGTAATTATTTACAACGATATCTGCTTTAAGGTCGTGAAGTAAATTATAGAGACCAAAAAATGTGCGGTTTATATAAAGAAAATGTTTAGACCCTCTGTTTCCATTTAATTTTTTTAATTTATCATCCTGAGAAAGGCGTTCGCTCATATGGGCTACTTTAACCCAAAAGAGTTCATCTGAAAAATCAAATGTATCGTTATGAAATGGAAAGGTTAAAACACCAAGCAATTCATGAAATAGATCAGTAATATAAGCACTGTCTTCTTCCGAATCATCTGGTCTTAGAATTTCAAGAGTGGTTATTTTATCGATAAAAAAAGAACGGTCTTGCATCGCTTCTGAAGTAGCTAACTCAAAATAAGGAACATAAAAATCTTCTGGCACGTCTTTAATACAGCCAAAATCAATTGCAACTAAAGCTCCTGAATCGTCAACCAAAAAATTACCTGGATGGGGGTCGGCATGCACACGTTTTAAAACATGCATTTGATACATATAAAAATCCCAAAGGGTTTGACCTAAAACATTAGCTTCCCTGTTGTCCATACCTTGAGCAGTATATTCTGACAAGTGTATACCCTCCATCCAGTCCATGGTTAGTATTTTATCACAGGATAAATCTGCATAATAAGTAGGGAACTTTAGATTTGGAATTAGTGAACAAGCTTCTGTTATCTCCCTACTTTGTTTTAATTCTAGTGTATAATCTGTTTCTTCGAGAAGTTTGCTTTCAACTTCTTTAAAATATTTTTCAGAATCTTTTCCTTTAAGGTTAAATAAGCGAGTTGCTACTGGCTTTACTAAGGCTAAATCTGAACTGATACTGTTTGCAACTCCAGGATATTGAATTTTAACAGCAAGTTTCAATTCACCTTTTGTTGCTTTATGAACCTGACCTATACTTGCCGCATTAATAGATTCGAAAGTAAAATCATCAAAAATTTCTTCAGGATAACTTCCAAGGTACTGATTGAAAGTTTTTCGAACTAATGGACCTGATAAGGGAGGAACAGAAAATTGAGCCAAGCTAAATTTGTCTACATATGCACCAGGAAGTATGTTCTTTTCCATACTCAACATTTGAGCAACCTTCAGTGCACTTCCTTTCAGACTCTTTAGTCCGTCGTATATATCTTCGGCGTTGTTTTGATCAAAGTTTTCTTTGGCTTCATCAGGATTAGTGATTTTTTCGCCAATATACTTAAGATAGTTTCCTCCGATTTTAACACCAGTTGAAACTAATTTTCCAGCACGCTCCAGTTTCCCTGTTGGTATATAGTCTAATGTTTTCAATTAATTAAATGAATTTTTCTTTCCATAAAAACTTACCTAAATCAAATATTGCGTCCAATTGCGTATTATCAAAAACATCAAAAGCGACATTAATTGACTTCTCTATTGCGGCATCCGTTTTTTCAAAATTTGGAGAGGTATCATCTAACCAAAATTTAAGAAAAAAAAGTAACTGAGCCCAAGATGCTTCAGAAAACAATCCAACGGGATGCTTAGCAAGGCTTAACGTTTTGTTGTCGTTACCTTCTTCTATCAATTCAGAAGCGAAGCTTTTAAAACTAATTCTTAATTTTTTTAACTGTCCAATTTTAGTCATTCGGCTTTCATTCCCCTCAAGGGCAAATAAAACATAACTACGGTTCAATAAAAGGACTTCAAAAAAAGTAAAATAGAATGTAAGTAAACGATCCTTTCTGTCCATAGAATCATATTGCTTGTTTTTATGTAACAAACCCATTGTATTATCGAAAAAAACCTGCCAAACATGGTATTTTATGGTGTCTAAAGATGCGTAGGATTTATAAAAATCTTGCTCGTCAATTTCATTCGTCTTACAAAACTTGTAAACCGAGAGTGGAAATTTTTCATGTTCCAATACACTATCCATGAAAATAGATAGGATTTCAGGGGATTTTGAAGTTTTCGTTGCAGCCATAATATCATATATTTACAGCAAAAATACAATATGTTTATCTTTTTTGATTAAAAATTAAACAAAATAAAATGTCAATTTGTCAGCGTAAGCATTGTGGTATTTTTTTTGAACAGTAGTTTTTAAAAATTATAATTATGTCAAAAGGTAAAATCAATGTTTCTGTTGAGAATATATTCCCACTCATCAAGAAATTTTTATACAGTGATCACGAAATATTTTTACGTGAATTAATATCCAATGCAACCGATGCAACTCTTAAACTAAAGCATCTAAGCAATTTAGGAGAGCCGACCGGAGAAGTTGGAGATCCGATAATTGAAATTAAGTTAGATAAGGAGAACAAAACGCTTCATATCATTGACCAAGGAATTGGAATGACTTCGGAAGAAGTTGAAAAATACATCAATCAAGTTGCCTTTTCTGGTGCCGAAGAATTTTTGGAACAATACAAAGACAGCGCTGCAGATAGTGGTATAATCGGACATTTTGGTTTAGGGTTCTATTCTGCCTTTATGGTTGCCGAGAAAGTAGAATTGATTACTAAATCATTTAAAGACGAACCTGCTGCTCATTGGAGTTGTGACGGTTCACCAGAATTCACTTTAGTCCCCCATGACAAAACAGAACGTGGAACTGAAATCATTCTTCACATCGCTGAAGATTCTGTTGAATTTTTAGAAAATTCTAAAATAACAGAATTACTTACCAAGTACAATAAGTTCATGCCTGTTGCAATTAAGTTCGGAACAAAAGAAGAAAGTCTTCCTATTCCAGAAGGAGCTGTCGAAGGTACAGAAGCTGAAAAAGTAACCGTTGACAATATTGTCAATAATCCAAATCCTGCATGGACACAACTTCCTGCAGATTTAAAAGAAGACGATTACAATTCATTTTATCGTGAATTGTACCCAATGCAGTTTGAAGAACCCTTGTTTAATATCCACTTAAATGTAGACTACCCGTTTAACTTAACCGGGATTTTATACTTTCCAAAGCTGAGTAACGACCTCAGTATTCAGAAAGACCGAATTCAACTGTACCAAAACCAAGTATTTGTAACGGATAATGTAGAAGGAATTGTGCCGGAATTTTTAACCATGTTACGTGGAGTAATTGATTCTCCAGACATTCCTCTTAACGTTTCTAGAAGTTACCTTCAAGCAGATGGTGCTGTCAAAAAAATAAGCAATTACATTACTCGAAAAGTTGCTGATAAACTAGCCAGTCTTTTCAAGAAAGATAGAGCTGCTTTTGAGCAAAAGTGGAATGATATTAAAGTTGTTATAGAATATGGAATGCTTTCTGAAGATAAGTTCTTTGAAAAGTCTGACAAATTTGCTCTTTACCCAACAGTAGACGGAAATTACTTTACTTTCGATGAACTTAAAGAAGCTGTCAAAGATTTACAAACAGACAAAGACGATAAACTCGTTATTCTTTATGCTTCAAATCAAGACGAGCAACACTCCTATATTGAAGCTGCAAAAGAAAAAGGATATCAAGTATTGCTCTTAGATTCTCCTATTGTCCCTCACTTGATTCAAAAACTAGAAGGTGCCAACGATAAACTTTCTTTTGCCAGGGTAGATGGTGATGCAATTGAAAACCTCATCAAAAAAGATGAAGTAACAGTTTCTAAATTATCTGATCAAGAAAAAGAAACACTAACTCCTTTGATCGAAGCGGTAGTTCCAAAAGAAAAATACACCATTCAATTAGAAGCGCTTAGCAGCTCTCAACTTCCTTTCGTATTAACTCAGCCTGAGTTTATGCGAAGAATGAAAGAGATGCAGCAAACTGGAGGTGCAGGTAGTATGTTTGGGAATTTCCCGGAAATGCACACCCTGGTAGTTAACACCAACCACCCGCTTGTTAGTCAAATTTTAAACACAAAAACCGAAAAGAAGAGAGAACGGCTAATTCAACAGACATTAGATTTGGCTCGATTATCTCAAAACCTCTAAAAGGGGAAGAACTCACCCAGTTCATTGTCCGAAGTGTTGACTTAATTAAATAAACTTTATTCTAAAGGCTGTTTTTAAAAGACAGCCTTTTTTTTAAAACTCTTTTAACTTAGCAACATTCATTATACCCCAAAGCTGATGATTAAGGAAGAATTTAAATTAGACAATCCCATATGGTACGCACTAAGCGAGACCCATAAGGAATATGTAGTTGAATTTAATGGTTGTAAGTTTTATAAACCAGAATACAGTCCTTTTGGCGGAGTTGGAGCAGTATCTAATGAACCTTTGGCAATAGATCAATATAGTAAGCTTACTACTAGTTTTTATATGGTTGGCGGACCACCAAAAATAAGTAAGAACACAAAAGTAATAATCCAGCTGAATGGACATCAGATGATTAGTTACAAGCCACTTGAAGTAGAAATCAAAGAATCAATTGTAGAACTAAAATTTGAATTTCAGAAAAAAGAACTTTTCGATTTAGTCAACCTTGTGCAGCCTGGATTTATGCGAAAAAAAACAGCGGAGATGGGAACTTACTTTGGAATTTATGCCGACGGGAATTTAATTGCTGCCTCTGGAGAACGCATACAAATGAATTCTTATTGCGAAGTAAGTGCAGTGGTTACGCATCCCAATTTTAGAAACAGAGGCTATGCAAAACAACTCTTGAAAAGGACTACTGACAAAATCTTTGCAGATAACAAAATACCAATACTCCACGTAGACCAGCGGAATCTAAACGCAATAAAGCTTTATGAGCAATTGGGTTTCATAACCAGACGTAAAATAGGGTTCTGTTTGCTAGAAACCATTTAAAACTACCTCACATGCTTTTACAACAAAGCATTCTTTTCTGTATAAGGGAAAATCTCGTCATATTTTTTAATGAGGTTCATTCCAATGCGGCGATTAATGTGCTTTCGTTCTAACTTTTCGGGAGACTTAACTCCTGCAGCAGCTATTAATTCCGTAAAACTTTTGAGGGTTTTTCTGTGAAAATTTGCAACTCGAACAGACTTATCATTCACATCCAATCCGCTCATCAGAGTTTTGTCCTGAGTAGCAACTCCAACCGGACAAGAATTCGTATTACACTCTAAGGCTTGAATACAACCAATTGCCATCATCATAGCACGAGCACAGCTAACCATATCGGCTCCTAAAGCCAAGGCGCGAGCAATATGAAATCCTGTAAATATTTTACCCGATGCTATTAATTTTATTTCATCCTTAAGACCGAAACCAACCAGCGTATCGTGAACAAAAGCAAGTCCATCGCGGAGTGGCATTCCAAGAGAATTTGAAAATTCGACCGGCGCAGCTCCTGTTCCTCCTTCACCTCCATCGACCGTTATAAAGTCTGGAGTAATACCTGTTTTGAGCATGGTTTTACAGATGTCTATAAATTCTTGTTTTTTACCAACACACAGTTTTATACCAATGGGTTTACCGTTAGCGCGTTCACGTAATAAAGAAATAAAGTCAATTAATTCGGCTGGGTTTGAAAAAGCAGAATGACTGGGCGGAGAATGTACATCGGTATGAGGTTCAACATCTCGAATAGCGGCAATTTCTGGGGTGTTTTTGGCGGCTGGTAAAATTCCTCCATGACCTGGCTTTGCTCCTTGAGAAATTTTTATTTCTATCATTTTTACAGAATCTAAGCTTGCTTTTTCAGCAAAAGTATCGGGACAAAAATTACCCGCTTTGGTTCGACATCCGAAATAACCTGTTCCTATTTGCCAGATCAAATCGCCTTCTGGCTCCAAATGAAAAGGACTGATCGACCCCTCTCCCGTGTTTTGTGCAAAATCTCCCATTTTAGCGCCTTTATTTAAGGCCAATACAGCGTTTTTACTCAAAGAACCATAGCTCATTGCAGAAACGTTTAATAGACTAGCTGAATAAGGCTGAGAACAGCCTTTCCCTCCTACGGATATTCTTGGTTTGTTATTTACTTGAGATTCATCAATTGCATACATAGAATGATCCATCCATTCATAACCTGAACGATATACATCCATTTGGGTTCCAAAAGGAACTGTATCGGTAACATCCTTGGCACGTTGATATATTAAACTTCTAAACATTCGGTTAATTGGTCGTCCTTGGGTATCTGTTTCCACAAAATACTGCATAATCTCTGGACGTATCGATTCTAATAAATATCGAAAATGCCCCAAAACAGGAAAGTTTCTAAGAATGGTTTGTCTCCTTTGTGTTAAATCATAAAACCCAATAAAAATAATAGGGCCAGTAATTATTAAACTCCATAATCCAGGTTTCCAATAGAAATAACTAGCTGCAGTAAGGAATAGAGTTAAAATGGATAAATAAATAAAACCTGTACGTACTTTCATGGTGATTTAAGTTTTTTTAAATATAATAAATCCCTTCTTATGTATTCTAAATCAGTTCAAGTCATTTGATAGACTTTTTGGTACAGTATTTTTTTAACAGAAAGGAAATCATTAAAATAACTCGTATTTTTGAAAATGATTGAACTTTTTTCAGACAACAATACCCCTTGGCTACCAAAACTACCAGATGCAGCGTTACGCTACTACCCTTGTTTCTGGTCAAAAAGGGAAGCTGATATGATTTTTATAAAACTACTTGATGAAATTCCTTGGAGGCAAGATCCCATTACTGTTTTCGGAAAAACCTACCCGCAACCAAGACTTACTTCTCTTCATAGTATAAATAAGGAACCCTATCGCTATTCTGGAATTCAAATGAATCCAGAGCCCATGAGTCATGAACTAATTTCTTTGCTAACTGAGATTAAAAGTGTTGAGAAGAATGAGTTTACTTCCGTGTTATTAAACCAATATCGTGACGGAAAAGACAGTAACGGATGGCATTCTGATGATGAAAAAGAACTAGGAATAAATCCTGTAATCGCTTCTGTTAGCTTAGGGGAAGAACGATTTTTTCATCTCAAACATAAGCATGATAAATCCCAGCGGCTAAAAATTAAGCTCGAACATGGAAGTTTATTAATTATGGGAGGAGCCATGCAAACCCATTGGCAACATCAAATTGCCAAAACAAAGCGCCAAATACGCCCGCGAATTAATTTGACTTTTAGAAAAATAATATCATAGAGGTTTGGTTTTCTCCGTCATAAACAGAAGAAACAAGTGTCCATGATTTTATGATTTTAGCATGATTTGTATCTGCAGTAGCAGATTCACTTCCTTCCATTGGATCATCTTTAGCAGCAAAATAATCGCCCTCTAGCGCATTGCAGGCATCAAAATCAGCTTCATCAGGAATGTTCAATTTAACACTAAAAGTTGCAGAAAGATTATCACCATTGACAACAACAACTATATTAGTTAAAGTAGCTATTGTAACTTCTAATGTTCCTAAATTGAAATTTAAATCAACACTCGAAACATTACCCGAAGCATCCTCGTTCATGTCATAAGTTCCAAAAGCTACAACGCTATAACCGTCGACAATTAAAGCCATAACGTAAGCATAGTCTGTGAATTCTATAAAATCAAATGCACAGGCATTCGATTTAGCAGAAGAATATGATCTACCGGAATTGGCAATGTCCCATTTTCCATAAATGGTTTTCTTAGCTTGGGCAACTGTTTGCTCAGCAACTGAACCTGTTGCGGTTAGGTCCGTTAGGGCTAATTCTGGAGCAGCGTCATCGTCACTACCACACGAAATAACAAATGCAAAAGCAATATAGTATATTAAATTTTTTATAAAATTATATAGTTTTATATCAAATAAGGTTTTAATTGAGATTTATTCAGGTTTTAAGAGTTTAATTCAGAAATCAATACTTATTTTCGTAATCCAAAACATTAAAAAAATTGAATTGAATAAAAGGTTTGTTTTTATATTAACGCCGTTTTTATTTTCCCAGCTAAACTATGGACAAGATTCCATGCAAGCTGAGGTGAAATTTTCAACACAAGAAATCGTGATTGATGGTTATGGAAATGAAGATGTATGGGAAAAAGCCGATAAGATTGATGACTTTTGTCAATGGTTTCCGTCGGACAAATTAAAGGCTGAACAACGAACAGTTGCAAAGTTCTTAGTTGATGATGTGAACCTATATGTTTTAATAAAATCCTATTCCAAAACCCCAGATTATATTGTCCCTTCACTTAGACGAGATTATTCCGGGGCAGGGAACGATAATGTAACTCTTATTTTAGACACTTTTATGGATGGTACAAACGGATTTATGTTTGGCACAAATCCACTAGGAGTAAAAAGAGAGTCTCTTATTTCTAACGGGGGTAATAGCTACGAAAGAGACTTTAATAAAAGTTGGGATGTTAAATGGGAAACAGAAGCTACTCAACAAGAGGGCTTTACAGTTTCTGAGATTAAAATTCCATTGAAATCAATACAATATCCAGAAGGTGCTACGCAGTGGAGGGTTAATATTTACCGTCATGATACCGACACCAAACAATGGTACACTTGGGCAAACATACCCCAAAACCAAACCATCGCTGGTTTAGCGTATGCTGGAATTCTAAATTTCGAAAAGCCTTTAACTAAATCCAGTAAAACAGTCGCACTCATTCCTTACATTGGGGGTTCTGTTCAGAAAGACTTCGAAGCTGATACAAGTAAAAGCATATTCAACTACGGGGGTGATGCAAAACTATCTATTGGAAGCGGGATGAACTTAGATTTGACAATCAACCCTGATTTCTCTCAAGTAGAAGTAGATGACCAAGTAATTAACTTGACCCGATTTGAAGTTACCCTCCCAGAAAAAAGACAATTCTTTATTCAAAATAGTGATTTGTTTGTGAACTTTGGAGATCGTAGAGAAGCACAACCTTTTTTCTCAAGAAGAATTGGTGTTGCAAAAGACACAACCGGAGCAACTTTTGAAAATAAAATTATAGCAGGGGTTCGACTAAGTGGAAAAGTAAACAACAACCTTCGCCTTGGGTTTTTAAACATGCAGACCGATCAAGACCAAGCAAATCAAATTGCTTCAAATAACAATACCGTGTTTACCTTACAACAAAAAGTATTGGATCGTTCAAATCTAAATTTCATATTTGTAAACAGGCAAACTACAGGAGATCCCGATTTTGAACATGCACAAGATAGTTTTAATCGTGTGGTAGGAGTTGATTTTAATTTAGCCTCCAAGAGTAACAAATGGACCGGTAGGGCATTTCTTCATAACTCCTTTAGTCCAGATCAAAAAAACGATACCTACGCCTCTGGCTTAAGTATTGACTATAACGCAAGATCTCATTCTTTTTCATATGGGGGTATTCGAATAGGAGATAATTATCAGTCTGACCTTGGGTTTATTAGAAGAACTGGAATCTTAAAAAACTACATGCGATATACCTATCGAATTTGGCTTGACTCAAAATCACTTCGATCCATTAACCTATCTCAAACATTCTATTACATAGGGAGACCAAAAGATGATAATTTAACAACGGATCGCGGACTTTGGTCTAGTGCTGAATTTTCTTTTACAAACCAATCGAGAATTCAATTGCGATACAGCAACCGATACACTTATCTGTTAAACTCTTTTGACCCAACCGGAAGTCTCGATGATAATCCATTGAAGGCAGATACTGGTTATAGCTATGATGATGTTGACCTGTCATTTCGATCGGATCCAAGCAGTGTATTTACGTATAATTTAAGAAGTACTTATGGAAGTTTTTATAACGGAACTAAGCTCTCTTTTTCCACACAAATGAATTATCGTATTCAGCCCTATTTTACTGCTAGTATGCGCTTTAACTACGACAAAATAAAACTTCCAACTCATGACCCTGTAAGCCTAATATTAGTAGGACCTAAGGTTGATATAACGTTTAATAAAAAATTATTCTGGGGTACTTTTTTCCAATACAGTTCTCAATCTGATGTCTTTGGTATTAACTCAAGACTGCAATGGAGGTTTAGTCCTTTGTCCGATTTTTATCTAGTTTATAATGATAATTACTTTATCACAGATGCTTTTGCTACTTTTGCACCTAAAGTGCGAAGTTTAACTTTCAAATTAACCTACTGGTTTAATAAATAACATCCTGTTTTATGAAAACTGTTTTTTCACTATTACTTTTAAGTTTACTGATTTCTTGTGGGACTCCAAGTAAAAAGGCAATGAATATTACTGGAACAATAGACGGCCTTAGGAAAGGTACTTTATATCTTCAGAAATTTTTAGATACTACACTGGTATCAATAGACTCTTTTACAGTTCAAAAAGACAAACCTTTCAGCCTTGGTGACGATATAGATTACCCTCAAATATATTATCTATACCTTGACAAAGAAGATGGAGACACCTTAAATGATCGCATTACGTTCTTTGGAGAAAAAGGAGACATCACAATCAATTCTTTATTAAAAACATTTGAAAGCAGTGCACAAATTTCAGGCTCTGAAAATCATGTTTTATGGGAAGATTATCAAGCAATGCTTAGACGTTTTAATGCTAAAAGTTTGGATCTTGTTAAAAATTATCTTGAAGAAGATTCCTTGAGTTTAGATGTCAGAGAGGCTAAGTTTGATAAGGATTCTAAGAATTTATTGAAAAGACGTTATCTGTTTGCTCTAAACTATGCTACCAACAATGCAGATAAAGAAATAGCGGCATATATTGGATTATACGAAATCAGTAATGTAAATCCAAAACTCTTGGATACATTGTACAGTAAAATGTCTGAAAACGTAAAAAACTCAACCTATGGGGTTGAGTTTAATAAATTTCTTTCCTCCCTTAAGGAAGATAAAAAGGAATAACTTTTTTATTTAAGCTTATCAATTTTTGCGGAAATAGAGGCTGAAGTTTTATTCAACTCATCTACAATTGAATTGAAGTGTTTCTTTGCTGATGTTCCTTCTTGAAAAGAATGAATTTTAATAATCAATTCATCAAATAAAATAATAGCTTCATCAATTAATTTTTCACTTTTCTTGAAATCACCTTTTGGGTTCATTAACTCCCACACATAGATTTCTTCTATTAGAGCACCAACGCTGTTATTGATATCTTTCTTAAGTTGTTTTTTACTAGCCATAATGCTTTTTTATTTTTGGTAAAGGTATTGAAATTAAATTTGTTTTAAGAGCCTCAAATTGAAATGAAATTATCAAAACTATTCGTTTGTTATTTTCGGCTTACTTTAACTGTTGTAGTGCTTTCTTTATGTGGGTATCGGGCATAAGACTGCTGTGAACGTAAGAAACTTTTCCTTTTTTATCGACTACAAAAGTGATTCGCTTGGTGTATAAACCAAATAAAAATTTAGGTAACTTAAATAAACGCTGAACTTTCTTGTCTGAATCGGCTAACAAAATAAAAGGAAGGTGATGCCTTTTTGCAAATTTCTGGTGACTTTTAACTCCATCTGAACTGATCCCTATAACTTCTGCTCCTAATTCCAAAAACTCTTCGTAGCGATCCCTAAAGCTACAAGCCTCGGCGGTACAGCCTGGAGTTTGATCTTTGGGATAAAAATAAACTACGACTGGCTTTTTACCAATAACGGTCCCACTATCAAAAGGCTCCCCGTGTTGGTTTAACAATTCGAATTTTGGAATACTGTCCCCTACTTTTAGACTCATAATTTTTCGGAATAAGTGACAAAGTTTCGAGGGGTTTCGTAAAGAACAACCTCCATACTTTGATCAACACTAAGGGTTTTTTTTAATTTGTTGTAAATCACTACAACTATATTTTCTGCTGTTGGAATGGTATCAAAAAATTCTGGAACTTCTAAATTCAAATTTTTATGATCAAAAGCATCTTCTACTTCAGATTTAATGTAATCTTTCAGAATTTTCATATCCATTACATAACCCGTATCCGGATCAATGGGTCCAGTTACACTAACAATTAGTTCGTAGTTATGTCCATGAAAATTAGGGTTAGAACATTTCCCAAAGACAGAGTCGTTTTTTTTATCGGTCCAGTCCTTACGATACAAACGGTGTGCCGCATTGAAATGTGCTTTTCTACTTACAGTTACCCTCATGAATTTAATTTTAAATGATTATAAAAACGATCGAATATTATTGCAAACCAAACAGTATACGATGCTGAGTTTTCTTTTAAATCAATGTTTATTTGCTCAATATCCATCCATTTCCACAAAGCTACTTCATCTGGATTTATGGTTGGTACTCCTTCATATCGACCCAGCATTACATGATCTAATTCATGCTCTGTTAATCCATTATCAAAGGGAGCTTTATAGATGAAATTAAATAGATATTCTAAAGGTGTTTCGAAACCCATTTCTTCTTCAAGCCTTCTAAGGCCTGCTTCAATATTACCCTCCCCCTCGCGTTGATGACTGCAACAAGTGTTGGTCCATAGACCTGGAGAATGATATTTCTGAAGAGCACGTTGCTGAAGCATCAATTCATTTTTGCTGTTTACAACAAAAACAGAAAAGGCTCTATGAAGAACTGCCTTTTCGTGAGCTTCCATTTTTGGCATCAAACCAATTGGTTCGTCATTCGAGTTAACCAGTATAACTTTCTCTTCTTCCATCGGGTTAAAATTACAAAATTATTTTATCAAAAACCTACTTTGAAATGAAACACACTTCCTATATATATTTGTATTTTTGATCAAAATTTAATTCATGTTTTTAGAAGAAATTGCAAGAAGGAGAACCTTTGGAATTATTTCACATCCAGATGCTGGAAAAACAACCTTAACAGAAAAGCTACTTCTTTTTGGAGGTGCTATTCAAGAGGCTGGTGCAGTAAAATCAAACAAAATAAAAAAAGGCGCTACCAGTGATTTCATGGAAATTGAACGTCAACGTGGTATTTCTGTTGCTACATCCGTTCTTGCTTTTATTTATAAAAATAAAAAAATAAACATTCTAGACACCCCTGGACATAAGGATTTTGCTGAAGATACATTCAGAACGCTTACCGCGGTGGATAGTGTGATTGTAGTTATTGATGTTGCAAAAGGTGTTGAAGAGCAAACCGAAAAATTAGTTGAAGTTTGCCGCATGAGGAGCATTCCAATCATTGTATTCATAAACAAACTGGACCGTGAAGGGAAAGATTCTTTTGACCTGCTTGATGAAATAGAAACCAAATTAGGATTACGCGTTACTCCCTTATCCCATCCAATTGGTATGGGTTATGATTTCAAAGGTATTTATAACATCTGGAGTAAAAATGCAAAACTCTTTCTAGAAGACACCAAAACATCTAAAGGAAATACAGTTTCTTTCGACAACCTCGAAGACCCAGAATTGGAGCGTTTAATTGGAACAAAGTCATTAGAAACTTTAAAAGAAGAATTAGGACTGGTTGCTGGAGTTTACCCTCCCTTTTCTCAAGAAGAATATTTAGATGGTGCCTTACACCCCGTGTTTTTTGGTTCAGCTTTAAATAACTTTGGTGTACAAGAATTGTTAGACTGCTTTATTGACATTGCTCCCGCTCCATTAAAAAAACAAGCAGAGGAACGCTTAATAAAACCTGACGAGAAAGATTTTAGTGGCTTTGTATTTAAAATACATGCTAATATGGATCCAAATCACCGAGATCGCTTAGCATTTATTAAAATAGTTTCTGGGACTTTTGAAAGAAACACACCCTACCTACACGTTCGAAATAATAAGAAAGTTAAATTTTCTAGTCCCAATGCGTTTTTTGCAGAGCGTAAAGAAATTGTAGACATCTCCTATCCTGGTGATATTGTTGGACTTCACGATACTGGAAATTTCAAAATCGGAGATTCATTGACTTCTGGGGAACAAATACATTTTAAAGGAATTCCGAGTTTTTCACCAGAACATTTTAGGTACATCAACAATGCCGATCCTATGAAGTCAAAACAACTGAACAAAGGAATTGATCAGTTAATGGACGAAGGGGTAGCGCAGTTATTTACCATGTCTATGAACAACCGTAAAATCATCGGTACCGTTGGAGCACTTCAGTTTGAAGTTATTCAATACCGATTAGAACATGAATACGGTGCAATTTGTTCCTATGAAAATTTGAATGTCTTCAAAGCGTGTTGGGTGCAACCAAAAGACGAAAAAAACCAAGAGTTCACCGACTTCAAACGTGTGAAACAAAAATTCTTAGCAACAGACAAGCAAGGGCAGTTAGTGTTTTTAGCAGATTCTAGTTTTTCATTGCAAATGACACAACAGAAATATCCTTCTATTAAATTTCATTTAACTTCGGAGTTTTAAAAAATTGACTATACTCCTTAGCCATTCGATTAATTCCTTTTATTTATTTTTTAGAAAAAGAATTGTTCAGTCATGGCAAACTTTGGAAGATATAGTCTAATCTTTAGTAGCATCAAAACCACGCCTACCTATAAGAATATCCAAGAAAAGGGTGAAATCGCCTCGTAGACTCCATAGTGGATGTTTAAAAGTTGCTGGTTTGTTTTTTTCGAAAAATGCATGTCCGACCCAGGCAAAACCATAACCTGTCAGTGGAAGAGCAATCCAAAATTGAGCTTCTTTCTGAGCTACCGCAAGAAAAATAAGCAATCCGAAAACCAAAAATGTACCAATAAAATGGAGCATACGACTGGTTTTATTTTTATGTTCAGAGAGGTAAAAAGGATAAAATTCCTTGAAGTTTTTAAAAGAAGAGTCTGACATCATTTTTATTTTTCACTAAAGTAATAAATTTAAAATTCATCAGGAAAACAAAATATTAGATCAGTAGGAATTAAAAAAAATCCCCAATATTGATGTTGAGGATTGTTTATTATGCTTCGCCGGTAGGGCCAAAATTTAATGGAATCGGAGGTTGTTCTTGAAATTGAATTTCTCCGTTTGCATTTTCAAATCGTTGAATGTTTTCACTCAGCGCTTTTTGTAATCTTTTAGCGTGTTGCGGAGTTAAAATGATTCTAGATTTAACCTTGGCCTTAGGAGCTCCAGGCATCATTGAAATAAAATCAACGATGAACTCAGATACCGAATGATTGATGATGGCTAGGTTGGAATAGGTTCCCTCTGCCGTAGCTTCATCTAATTCAATATTGATTTTCTGTTCTTCTTTCTTTGAATCACTCATAACTTATGCTTCTACTTCCGTTTCTGCTTCTTCTTTATCAATTAACAAGCTTGTATATTCTTCTTTAGAACCTACAATCACGTCGTTATACTCTCTAAGACCAGTTCCTGCAGGTATTTTGTGACCTACAATTACATTTTCTTTCAATCCTTCAAGCGTATCTACTTTACCGCTTACAGCGGCTTCGTTTAATACTTTAGTTGTCTCTTGGAAAGAGGCAGCTGAGATGAATGACTTGGTTTGAAGAGATGCTCTGGTAATTCCCTGAAGCTCAGTAGTTGCAGTTGCAGAACGTGCATCACGAGCAACAACTAGCGCTTTATCTTCGCGTTTAAGGATTGAATTCTCATCTCTAAGGTCTCTTGAGGTAATCAATTGTCCTTCTTTTAAGATCTCAGAATCTCCTGCTTCTTCAACAACTTTTTTACCAAATAAATCATCGTTCTCGGATATAAAGTCATATTTATGAATCAATTGATTTTCTAAGAAAATGGTATCTCCTGGATCGTTAATTTTAACTTTACGCATCATCTGACGGACTACTACTTCAAAATGCTTATCGTTAATTTTCACTCCTTGCAATCGATATACTTCCTGTACTTCGTTTACTAGATATTGTTGAACAGCCGATGGGCCTTTAATTTTCAAAATATCAATTGGAGTAATAGAACCATCTGATAAGGGCATCCCTGCTTTTACGAAGTCATTCTCTTGTACTAAGATCTGACTAGATAATTTAACTAGATATTTTCTGATATCACCAAATTTAGATTCTACGATAATTTCTCGGTTACCTCTTTTGATTTTACCAAAAGAAACAACACCATCAATTTCAGAAACTACAGCTGGATTAGAAGGGTTACGTGCTTCGAAAAGTTCAGTTACACGAGGTAAACCTCCAGTAATATCACCTGAACGAGCAGATTTTCTTGGAATTTTCACCAAGATTTTTCCTTCTTCTATTTGCTCATTGTCATCTACCATGATGTGAGCTCCAACAGGCAGGTTATAAGAACGCAATACAGTTCCTTTTTTATCTTGAATCAATAAAGTAGGAATTACTTTTCTGTTTCTAGATTCTGAAATAACTTTTTCTTGGAAACCAGTTTGCTCATCAATCTCTACTTGATATGTAACACCTTGTTCTACATTTTCGTATACGATCTTACCTGTAAATTCAGAAACGATAACTCCGTTGAAAGGATCCCAAAGGCAAATCAGATCATCCTTCTTAACTGTACTTCCGTTTTTGATCATTAAGGTTGATCCGTAAGGTATATTGTTTGTGCTTAAAACAACTTTAGTTTTCTTATCAGACAATTTGATTTCGGAAGTCCTTGAAATCACAATATTGATTTCATTTCCTTCTGTATCTTTTCCTTTAACCGTCTTAAGGTCTTCAATTTCTGCAACTCCGTTAAATTTAACACGAAGTTCATTTTCTTGAGAGCTACCACCTGCTACCCCACCCACGTGGAATGTTCTTAGGGTTAACTGTGTTCCAGGCTCTCCAATAGACTGCGCAGCAACTACACCTACAGCTTCACCTTTTTGAACCATTTTACCGGTTGCAAGGTTACGTCCGTAACAAGATGCACAAATTCCTTTTTTAGCTTCACAAGTAAGCGGAGATCGAACCTCAATTGTTTCGATTGGAAGTTGGTCAATACTGTCGGCAAGTAAATCAGAAATCTCTTGTCCACCTTCGATAATAACCTCACCATCTAAAGGATTGATTACATCAAATAAAGCAACTCTACCTCGGATACGATCCGACATAGATTCAACAATTTCTTCATTTTTACGCAACGACTTAACGTCAATTCCTCTTAATGTACCACAATCAACTTCGTTGATAATTACATCTTGAGAAACATCTACTAAACGACGTGTCAGATATCCTGCATCTGCAGTTTTAAGAGCGGTATCAGCTAATCCTTTACGCGCCCCGTGAGTAGAAATAAAGTATTCTAGAATCGAAAGACCTTCTTTAAAATTTGAAAGAATTGGATTTTCAATAATTTCTCCACCACCTGAAGTAGATTTTTTAGGCTTCGCCATTAATCCACGCATTCCTGTTAACTGACGAATCTGTTCTTTAGATCCACGAGCTCCTGAGTCTAACATCATATATACAGAGTTAAATCCTTGCTGGTCTTCACTAATTCTCTTCATCGCAAGGTTGGTTAGACGCGAATTGGTATTTGTCCAAATATCAATAATCTGATTATAACGTTCGTTATTGGTAATCAGACCCATATTATAATTTCCTTTAATACCATCAACTAAAGCATTTGCTTCGTCAATTAAAGGTTGCTTTTCTGGTGGAATAATAATATCTCCTAAACTAAAGGATAGTCCTCCTTTAAATGCAAAACCATACCCCATACTTTTGATCTTATCTAAGAAGTCAGCGGTTACAGGTACACTCGTTACTTTAAGGATTTTTCCGATAATTTCACGTAAGTTTTTCTTGGTAAGGACTTCATTGAAGAACCCTGCATTTTCAGGAACTACTTCGTTGAACAATACGCGACCTATGGTAGTATCAATAATTTGGTATTCTAAAACACCTTCTTCATTGAAATCTTTTGCTCTAATCTTAATGGTTGCATTAAGATCAACACGCTTTTCGTTATATGCAATATGAACTTCTTCTACCGAGTAAAAAGTAAGTCCTTCGCCAATCACTTTATGATCTGGAGTAGAAACTCGTGCTTTAGTCATGTAGTATAATCCCAATACCATATCCTGAGAAGGAACCGTTACCGGTGATCCATTAGCAGGATTCAAAATATTGTGAGAAGCAAGCATTAAAATTTGTGATTCTAAAATAGCTTCAGGTCCTAGAGGTAAGTGAACAGCCATTTGGTCACCATCAAAATCGGCGTTAAATGCAGTACAAACCAACGGGTGCAATTGAATTGCTTTTCCTTCGATTAATTTAGGCTGAAATGCTTGAATACCAAGTCTGTGTAATGTAGGGGCACGGTTCAATAGTACCGGATGTCCTTTCAATACACTTTCTAAAATATCCCAAACTACAGGCTCTTTTCGGTCTATAATTTTCTTTGCAGATTTTACCGTTTTAACAATACCACGTTCAATTAATTTACGTGTAATAAACGGCTTGTATAATTCTGCAGCCATATCCTTAGGAAGACCACATTCAAATAATTTTAATTCAGGTCCAACAACAATTACAGAACGTGCTGAATAATCAACTCGTTTTCCTAGTAAGTTTTGTCTGAAACGACCTTGCTTTCCTTTTAATGAATCGGAAAGAGATTTTAACGGACGGTTAGAATCTGTTTTTACAGCAGAAGATTTTCTCGTATTATCGAATAATGAATCAACAGATTCTTGAAGCATTCGCTTCTCATTTCTTAAGATTACTTCTGGTGCTTTAATTTCAACCAATCGTTTTAAACGATTGTTACGAATAATTACACGACGGTAAAGATCATTTAAATCAGACGTCGCAAAACGACCCCCATCTAAAGGAACTAAAGGACGTAATTCTGGTGGAATTACGGGAACCGCTTTAATAATCATCCATTCTGGAAGATTTTCTTTACGTAAGTTAGCATCACGGAAAGCTTCAACAACTTGAAGTCTTTTAAGTGCCTCTGTTTTACGCTGTTTAGAGGTTTCATTATTAGCTTTGTGACGTAATTCGTAAGAAAGCTCTTCTAAGTTAATTCTTGAAAGCAAATCGATCAAACACTCAGCTCCCATTTTCGCAATGAATTTGGTAGGGTCAGTATCATCAAGATATTGGTTTTCAATCGGTAATTTTTCGAGTGCATTTAGATACTCTTCTTCCGAAAGGAAATCCATTTTCTCAAGAGATTCACCTTCTTCGTTTTTAGCATCACCTGCTTGAATTACAACATATCGTTCATAATAAATGATCATGTCTAATTTCTTGGAAGGTAATCCAAGTAAGTATCCAATTTTGTTAGGTAAAGAACGGAAGTACCAAATGTGAGCAACAGGCACCACTAAGTTGATGTGACCAACACGGTCTCTTCTTACTTTCTTTTCTGTAACTTCTACACCACAGCGATCACAAACAATTCCTTTATATCGGATTCTTTTGTATTTACCACAAGCACATTCAAAATCTTTTACTGGGCCAAAAATTCGCTCACAGAAAAGACCATCACGTTCCGGTTTGTGGGTACGGTAATTGATTGTTTCAGGTTTTAAAACTTCTCCACGTGAGTTTCCTAAAATTACTTCAGGAGAAGATAATCCAATAGAAATTTTATTGAATTTTTTTTGAGTAACAATTTCGTTATTTCTTGCCATAACTACCTGCTGATTTATTTTATAATATTTATAAAAGAAGTAAACTTCTTTATTATTCTTCTAAACGAATATCAAGACCTAGACCTTTCAATTCATGCATCAATACATTAAACGATTCAGGTAAACCTGGTTCCGGAAGTGTATCTCCCTTTACAATCGCTTCATATGTTTTTGCTCTACCTACAACATCATCCGACTTAACGGTTAAGATTTCTTGAAGTGTACTTGAAGCGCCATATGCTTCTAGTGCCCATACTTCCATCTCTCCAAAACGTTGTCCGCCAAATTGCGCTTTTCCTCCAAGAGGTTGTTGCGTAATAAGGGAGTAAGGTCCAATCGAACGTGAATGCATTTTATCATCAACCATGTGACCTAATTTCAGCATGTAAATAATACCTACTGTAGCCGGTTGATCAAAACGCTCCCCTGTTCCTCCATCATAAAGATAGGTGTGACCATATCTAGGGATTCCTGCTTCGTCTGTAAGTGTGTCTATTTGACTTGCACTTGCTCCATCAAAAATCGGTGTAGCATATTTTTGATCTAACTTTTGACCAGCCCATCCAAGAACTGTTTCATAAATCTGACCAATGTTCATACGAGAAGGGACTCCTAATGGGTTTAGAACAATATCAACAGGAGTTCCGTCTTCCAAGAAAGGCATTTCTTCGTGACGTACAATACGTGCAACGATACCTTTATTTCCATGACGTCCTGCCATCTTATCTCCTACTTTCAGCTTACGTTTTTTAGCGATATACACTTTTGCTAAACGCTTAATTCCAGCTGGAAGTTCATCTCCAACACTAATCGTAAATTTCTCACGACGAAGTGCTCCTTGAAGATCGTTTTCTTTTATCTTATAGTTGTGAATTAAATCTGCTATTAATGCATTAATAGCATCTGTTGTAGTCCATGTACCCTTAGTTAAGTGAGTATAATCCTCTACTGCAGTTAGCATCTTTAACGTGAACTTTTTACCTTTTGGTAAAATCTCTTCACCTAAATCATTTTGTACACCTTGACAAGTTTTTCCGTTAACAATGGTAAATAGTTTTTCAACCATAATCGTTCGGAGTTCATCAAACTTTATAACAAATTGATTTTCTAATTCTTCTAGTTCTTGTTTGTCTTGATTTCGTTTACGCTTATCTTTTACAGAACGCGTAAATAATTTTTTATCAATAACAACCCCATGAAGTGATGGTGGTGCTTTTAAAGAAGCATCCTTTACATCTCCAGCTTTGTCTCCAAAAATGGCACGTAATAGTTTTTCTTCTGGTGTTGGATCTGATTCTCCTTTTGGGGTAATTTTTCCAATCAATATATCACCAGGATGAACTTCAGCTCCGATTCGAATCATTCCAAATTCATCTAGATCTTTAGTAGCCTCTTCACTTACGTTAGGAATATCGTTTGTAAGTTCTTCTGACCCTAATTTAGTGTCTCGAACATCTAAAGAGTATTCATCAATATGGATAGAAGTAAATACATCTTCACGAACAACACGTTCAGAAATCACAATCGCATCCTCAAAGTTATAACCTTTCCAAGGCATAAAGGCTACTTTCATATTTCTTCCTAAAGCAAGCTCCCCATCTTGAGTAGCATATCCTTGAGAAAGTACTTGTCCTTTTTCAACACGATCGCCTTTTTTAACGATAGGTTTAAGGTTAATACAAGTTCCTTGATTTGTTTTTCTAAATTTAATTAAGTTGTATGTTTTTGTATCGCTTTCAAATCGAACCAAATGCTGGTTATCAGTAAGGTCGTATTTGATTGTAATTTTATTAGCATCAACATATTCAACAACACCCTTACCTTCTGCGTTTATAAGTACTCTTGAATCCGAAGCAACTTGGCGTTCAAGACCTGTACCAACGATAGGAGATTCAGGACGCAATAAAGGCACTGCCTGACGCATCATGTTTGATCCCATCAAAGCGCGGTTAGCATCATCATGTTCCAAGAAAGGAATTAAGGATGCAGAAATCGACGCAATTTGGTTTGGTGCTACATCCGTATAATCAACCATATTTGGGTCGATTACTGGATAATCAGCTTCTTGGCGTGCAATAATTTTATCGGCCGTGATGTTTCCTTTTTCATCAAAAGGAATATTCGCTTGAGCAATTAATTTATTTTCTTCTTCTTCTGCACTTAAATAAATTGTTTCCTCGAGGTTTATTTTTCCATCGGTTACCTTACGATAAGGAGTTTCGATAAATCCAAGGTTATTAACTTTTGCAAAAACACCTAAGGAAGATATCAACCCAATGTTTGGTCCTTCAGGAGTTTCAATAGGACATAAGCGTCCGTAATGAGTATAATGTACATCTCGTACCTCAAAACCAGCTCGTTCTCTTGAAAGTCCACCAGGTCCAAGTGCAGATAAACGTCTCTTGTGAGTTATTTCTGCTAATGGATTGGTTTGGTCCATAAACTGAGACAACTGGTTTGTTCCAAAGAATGTATTAATTACTGAGGATAGTGTTTTGGCATTAATAAGGTCGATTGGAGTAAACACTTCGTTGTCACGAACATTCATTCGTTCACGAATTGTTCTAGCCATACGAGCTAAACCTACACCAAACTGGGAAGAAAGTTGCTCTCCAACAGTACGTACTCTTCGGTTAGATAAGTGATCAATGTCATCAATCTCAGCCTTAGAATTTATTAGTTCAATAAGGTATTTTACAATAGTAATGATGTCTTGTTTAGTTAAAACAAGCTTGTCCATTCCTTCGTTGTTCCCTAATTTTTTATTCATTCGGTAACGACCAACCTCTCCTAGGTTATAACGTTGATCCGAGAAAAATAATTTATCAATTATACCTCGCGCAGTTTCTTCATCTGGCGGCTCAGCATTTCTTAATTGACGGTATATGTGTTCAACGGCTTCTTTTTCAGAGTTTGTTGGATCTTTTTGAAGGGTGTTGTGAATGATTGCATAATCAGACATGTGAGCGTCTTCTTTGTGCAATAGAATTGTTTTCACATTAGCTTCAAGAATTTCTTCGATGTGGTCTTTTTCAACTACAGTATCACGATCAATGATGATTTCGTTACGTTCGATAGAGATTACTTCTCCCGTATCTTCATCAACAAAATCTTCATGCCATGAATTCAATACACGAGCTGCTAGTTTTCGTCCAAGAATTTTCTTGAGTGCAGTTTTTGAAACTTTAATCTCTTCAGCAAGATCAAATATTTCAAGAATATCTTTATCACTTTCATATCCGATTGCTCGAAAAAGTGTAGTTACTGGTAATTTTTTCTTACGATCAATGTATGCGTACATTACATTGTTAATGTCTGTAGCAAATTCAATCCAAGAACCTTTAAAAGGAATTACACGAGCAGAGTACAATTTAGTGCCATTTGCATGGAATGACTGTCCAAAGAACACACCAGGTGATCTGTGTAACTGAGAAACAACGATACGTTCAGCACCATTGATTACAAAGGTTCCACTAGGAGTCATGTATGGAATTGTTCCTAAGAATACGTCTTGAACTATAGTTTCGAAATCCTCATGTTCAGGATCTGTACAATATAATTTCAATCGCGCCTTTAAAGGAACAGAATAAGTTAATCCTCGCTCAATACATTCTTGTATAGAATATCTTGGAGGATCAACGAAATAGTCAATAAATTCTAAAACAAACTGATTACGGGTGTCCGTAATTGGAAAGTTCTCTTTGAACGTATTAAAAAGACCTTCCTCTGCACGTTCGGCAGATTTGGTCTCGAGTTGAAAGAAATCTTGAAAAGATTTAATTTGAATATCTAGAAAATCTGGATAATCGGGTGTCTTCTTGGCAGAAGCGAAATTTACTCTATTCTTTAATATACTCGGCATCAGGAGTGGTTTTATATTAATTTCAACAACGATACAAGACTAGGGGAGTCTATAAACTATAAAAGGATTAAAGCCTCTAGACATAATCTAGAGGCAATAACCTTATTTATTTGGGTTAAGTGAACTACTTAACTTCAACCTCAGCTCCAGCTTCTTCTAAAGAAGTTTTTAGACCTTCAGCTTCATCTTTAGACACAGCTTCTTTTACATTAGCTGGTGCACTATCAACTAATCCTTTAGCCTCTTTAAGACCAAGACCAGTAAGTTCTTTAACAAGTTTTACAACTGCTAATTTAGAACCACCTGCTGCTTTAAGAACAACAGTAAATTCTGTTTGCTCTTCTTTTGCTTCTGCTCCACCAGCTGCTGGACCTGCCGCTGCAACTGCTGCTGCTGCTGGCTCGATACCATACTCATCTTTTAAGATAGTAGCTAATTCATTAACTTCTTTTACTGTTAGATTAACTAGTTGTTCTGCGAATTCTTTTAAATCTGCCATTTTCTATAGTTTTAAAATTTAATTTAATTTAATTGTTTGGGTGCGTACACCGATTATATCAGATTATCGTTCTGATAAAGTTTTAATAATACCAGCAAGTTTCCCGCCTCCAGACTTAAGTCCAGAAACAACATTGTTAGCAGGCGATTTTAATAAGGTAATAATATCTCCAATAAGTTCTTCTTTCGATTTGATTGCTACCAAAAAATCAATTTGATCATCACCTACATAAACAGCTTCTTCAATATAAGCGCCTTTTAATACCGGTTTATCAGATTTCTTGCGGAAATCTTTGATTACTTTTGCTGGAGCATTTCCAACCTCAGAAAACATTAAGGATGTATTTCCCTTCAATACTTCTTTTAAGTCACCGAACTCTTTATCAGAAGCATCCATTGCTTTAGATAAAAGTGTATTCTTAACTACGGATAGTCTAATACCGGCCTTAAAACAAGCACGTCTAAGCGCAGTTGTATCTTTAGCATTTAAACCAGCTGTATCGGTAAGATACAAGGTTTTAGCTTCAGATAGCTCTGCAGTTAGTGTTCCAATTACTTGCGATTTTTCTTCTCTTGTCATTCGAATTAGTTTTAAAAAATCTTAAGCGATTTTAGTGTCAATTGAAATACTAGGACTCATTGTGCTGGACATAAAAATGCTCTTCACATAGATCCCTTTGGTCGTAGATGGTTTTAGCTTCATAATTGTATTCAACAATTCTGCAGCATTATCCATAATCTTGTCAGCTGTAAATGAAGATTTACCTACAGAAGCATGAATGATTCCAGTTTTGTCAACTTTAAAATCAATCTTACCTCCTTTTACATCACTAACAGCTTTTTTAACGTCCATAGTTACTGTACCAGTCTTTGGGTTGGGCATTAAACCACGAGGGCCTAATACACGTCCTAAAGGACCTAATTTACCCATAACGCTAGGCATAGTAACAATTACATCAACATCGGTCCAACCGTCTTTGATTTTTTGTAAATATTCATCTAGTCCAACGAAGTCTGCCCCACCTTCTAATGCTTCAGCTTCCTTATCAGGAGTTACTAAGGCGAGTACTCGAATATTTTTTCCAGTACCATGTGGAAGGGTTACTACTCCGCGAACCATTTCATTAGCTTTTCTAGGATCAACTCCTAAACGTATTGCTAAATCAACAGAAGCATCAAATTTTACATTAGTAATTTCCTTTACTAATGTGGAAGCTTCTTCAAGAGAGTAGACCCTATTTGGTTCTACTTTAGCTCTTGATTCTTTTTGCTTTTTTGTAAGTCGTGCCATTTTCTTTCTTTATAAAATTAAAAAGGGGACTTTCCTCCTGATACAGTGAATCCCATAGATCGTGCGGTACCCGCAACCATTTTCATTGCCGATTCGATAGTAAATGCATTTAAATCTTGCATTTTATCTTCAGCAATTACTTTAACTTGGTCCCAAGATACTGTCGCAACTTTTACTCTATTAGGTTCTCCTGAACCTTTCTTGGCCTTAGCTGCTTCCATCAATTGAATGGCCGCCGGAGGTGTTTTAATGATAAAGTCAAACGACTTATCTTTATATACAGAGATCACGACTGGTAAAACTTTACCAGGCTTATCTTGAGTTCGAGCATTAAATTGCTTACAAAACTCCATGATATTAACCCCTGCAGCACCTAGCGCGGGTCCAACCGGTGGCGACGGATTCGCTGCACCTCCCCTTACTTGTAATTTGACTAGCTTGTCTACTTCTTTTGCCATTGTTT
>Ga0206126_10000053_pt1 | contig 140976 bp, 119 predicted proteins | sample Helgoland_Spring_5_FD_148621 | JGI IMG/M metagenome (GOLD analysis project Ga0206126, IMG submission 148621) | Pelagic subsurface seawater microbial communities from Kabeltonne, Helgoland, North Sea - Helgoland_Spring_Bloom_20160412_1 | ecosystem: Environmental > Aquatic > Marine > Epipelagic...
TCCCATTCCGAACAGAGAAGTTAAGCACATTAGCGCCGATGGTACTGGGTTTCCGGGAGAGTAGGTCGCCGCCATTTTTCAGACCCAATCTAGTTTTACTAGGTTGGGTTTTTTTATGCGCTAAAGTCTGGCTTTAAGCGTTATTGATCCATTATTGATTAAGTTTATGCCCTTATGAGGCCCTTCTTACTGACTTCTTTACTCTTGTTATTTTCTGCTGGCGTTTTTGCTCAATCAGATACGACTGGTCTGTTGGAAGCGGACACGATTGAAAATAGCATTCACTCTTTTAGGTCTTATACCGCTGCGTCAAACGTAGCGTATTCTCAAGGTTTTTTCGTCAGTATAGAAAAGGAGCCAACAGATAGTCTTACGCTTCTGTTGAATGATCGTGTAGAATCTGAAATCTGGAGGTCTAAATCATGGGAGTGGACGCAGAGAGAGAATTCCGCAATAGGAGGTATACAGTACGATGCATTAAATCCGTATATATCACCAGAATTAGATGGTTGGCATCAGTTTTCAAGATCTTATTTATCAATGCCCAATTACCACAGTGCCAGTTCACCTAAAACGGACCTAACTGTCCTTACGGGAATAGGAGGCGGTCAGCTTTTCGGTTTGAAGACCATGTCCCCGGTTGATTCCGCAAAGCAATTGTGGGTAGATTATTTGCGTTCGAATGCTTTAGGATTATACCGCAATGAAGGTACGGACGGTCATGAGCTCAACATTAAGATGCGTCAAGACGGTGTGTACAAGGATGGTAAACGAACGTTACCACTTCACGGTTTTGAGTTTAGTTACTTCAGCTCAAGAAGTGGTCAGAACGGCGGGCTTAATTCTCCTGATTTCTTTGAAAGTAATGTGCCCACTTTACGTAGAAACTATAGTGTCGCAAACGATCGAGGCGAACTGTATGAAGAACAGCTACGTTTTATGTACTACCGTCATTTAAGTGATGTTACATTAAAAGCTCAACTTAAGAGCGCGGCATGGGCAGTGCAAAGTGATTTACAACAGACGGAGTATTTCTGGGACAGTACTGATGTAATACCACAACTAGATAGCCGAACGCTTTATTACAATGATTCATTACGACTGACGAGTGCGGAGGTCACTCTGCATTACGATAAGACTTTGGGAGGACTTGGTGTAAACGGGGCTTACTACGCCATAAACGCCCATGCAGGGATAGAAAACCTAAGGAGTAATTCAGGAGGTTGGGATGCCTTTAGAACAGATAGTAGTGCAGTTTCAGAGGCTTTTGATAACATAGTACAACCATATGTCAGAGCCCAAGGCACTTTAGCCTTAGAACGGGACGGGCTATTATCATTTCGTGGTACATATGCAGTCAATATCATTGGCTTCAATGCCGGAGGTTATGACCTACGGAATAATATTTCTGTACCGAAGATTCCTGGCGATTTTACTATTGGCGTTAATTTCCTTCACCAACCACAGATGTACCGATTTGAGCAACTCTATGGATATTCATATGACTTTAGGGATATCGAGCTTTCTTACTTTAAGAATGAGGTAGCGTTAGATTGGAATCAAGGGGAGCGTTGGAAAAAGGAGTTGCTCCTGTACGGGGCAAAGATAGGAGGGATGCGTTACCTCGAGTCATTCGATGAATTGGCAACTTGGGACGGCACCTACGCTCGAGCACAGGTCGGATTAACGAGTGATAGAGAAGGCTTGAACTTAAGTGTTCAAGGGTATGGCGCTTACAAATCTTCGTTTGGAGGATTTACAACGCCAAATTGGGGCGGTTTTACAGAGGTGAATTATAAAACGAGTATCGGAAATAGGTTTGAGTTGAAGGCTGGAGTCAATGTAAGTGTGGAGGATGCCTTCTATACGCCTACCTATCTAGTGGGTGTGCCTATCTGGGCTATGCAGACCGATCATTTAGCAGGGAGTTATCCTTGGGCAACCGCATTCTTTGAAGCACGAATAGCGAATTTTATCGCAGGCGTAAGAGTCGTAAATGCCCTTGAGGGATTAGCAGATTACAGCTATTACGCTTTTGGTGCAACTCCAAGAACAGATCGTTGGGTTCAATTGAGTGCTCGCTGGACCTTGTTCAACTAGGTCTTCTGTGGCGGCTTCTTCGCTGCAGGGAAAAGGATGTTGTTTAGAATTAAGCGGTAGCCCGGACTGTTAGGGTGGTTGTTAAGATCCGTGTGGGGATCGCCGACGCGGTGCTGGTAATCTTCTGGATCGTGTCCACCATAGAAAGTCCAGTAACCCTTGCCTTGCGTGCCGTGAATATAACGTGCTGCACCATCGACTGCATTGGAGCCTAATATGGTAGTTGTTGGTTTTAATGTCTTGGGTAAGAATGCCGTGGTTTGGCCGTAAAAGCTCTTGACAAGATCCGTGTGGTTCTGAACTAATATGGTTGGTATGACATCGTACTTCGCACTGAAGTCGAAGAGCTCAAAGTAGTCACTGTCTTCTTTCATGGAACGTACACGGCGGTCCGTAATATCGATGTTCGAATATTCGTACCGAAGGGGATTGGTTTCTAAGGTGAAATCTTTGAATGCAAAGCATGGAGCATAGTCGAGCTGGTAGGCCGCTCCCGGCGCCATGGGATCTCCATCAAACATACTTTCGCAAATATCTGTTTTTTGGGCAGCCAGTGCGATATCATATGAATCCGTGGCACTGCACATAGCGAACAAAAAGCCACCATTTTCTACAAAGGTTGTTATGGTTTTAGCGACAGCGAGTTTTTGCTGGCTCACTTTAGTGAAGCCCATTTCGAGCGCGGCTGCTTCAAAACTAGCTTTCTGGTTGATGTACCAAGCTGCATCTCTATAAGAGCCATAGAATTTGCCGTATTGTCCAGTAAAGTCTTCGTGATGCAAGTGCAGCCACTGGTAGTCGCCGAGGCTGCCATCGAGTATCTCTGTATCGTAGATGGTAGTGAACGGAATATCAGCATATTCTAAAACCATCGTTACTGCATCATCCCAGGGTTGTGCACCGTCTGGAGAATAAACGGCGATCTTTGGGACCCGTTGTAGTGCGACCGTATTGGTGTTGTTTGCGGGGCTCTTTAGATCTGCCATGAGTTGGACCAATTGGGTGGCCGAGCTTGTTTCGTAAGACACACCACGAAGAAGCGCTTGTTGAATGAGTTTTGAATCGGCGTTTAATATCGCGAAGGAACCTCCTCTATGATTTAAAAGCCAATGGCAATCGTAGCCGTCTTCTATAGCGTTGTAAAGGAGGCCATAGGCTTTTAGATGGTCGCGTTGCTGACTTTCGTCCATAGGAATAAGGACTTGGGCAGAAACAACGGTTGAAAGAAATGAGAGCGCCCACAGTAGTACGCTCAACAGCAAAGAGTGCGATTTGTGGTTAGCGTGCATGGTTTAGAAAGGTACGTCGCCGCCGTCGAGTCCAGGTGTGGGGAGGTTGGTATAACCGCCGGTATCGTCTGAATTGAATCCTGCGGATCGGGACCCAGGACCGTCGTTCATTTTACTCTCCATAGTGATGGTATCCCCTTGGTCTAGATCAGAGAATTTAGCGAGTTCTGCGATAAAGCGCAAGCGCACATCATCGAGCGAACCGTTTCTGTGTTTAGCAATAATGATTTCCGCCTGTCCCATTGAAGAATCGCCATCCTCCCATTCCTCTATCTGGTAGTATTCCGGACGGTAAATGAAGCTAACGATATCGGCATCTTGCTCGATTGCACCGGATTCACGTAAATCAGATAGCTGCGGACGTTTTGATGTCGAACGAGTTTCAACAGCACGTGAGAGCTGTGAAAGAGCGATTACGGGTACGTTCAATTCCTTCGCAACGGATTTGAGCGAGCGGGAGATGGTCGAGATTTCCTGCTCACGGTTTCCTTGCGATTTAGAGCCCCCTACAGTCATGAGCTGCAAGTAATCGATAATGATTAAATCCAGGCCTTGGGTGGAGTGGAGACGACGCACTTTAGCACGAAGGTCGAAAACACTCAAGGCAGGCGTATCGTCGATAAAGAGTTTTGCTTTTTCAAGGTCCTTTACACCGGAGGTTAATTGGTTCCATTCCCCGTCTGTAAGGTCTCCTTTACGCAGTTTTTCTGAGTTGATGCCCGTTTCGGAAGAAATGATACGAGTGATTAATTGGACCGAAGACATCTCAAGTGAAAATACCGCCACTCGCTTTTGATGGTCAATAGCCATGTTGCGAGCCATTGAAAGTACGAATGCTGTTTTTCCCATACCCGGACGAGCAGCAAGAATAATCAAATCCGACGGTTGCCATCCAGAGGTTACACGATCCAATGCTGCAAAACCGGAAGGGACTCCGGAAAGGCCTTCTTGTTTTGAAATGGTTTCGATTCGATCCAATGCTTGGCGAATTAAATCTTCCGCACTTTCGTAGTTCCGCTTAAGGTTACCTTGCGCCACTTCGAAAAGCTTTTGCTCAGAAGTATCTAATAGTTCGAGAACGTCTGTAGTTTCGTCAAAGGCGCTTTCGATGATTTCACTTGAAATACGGACCAATTCTCTTTGGATGTGCTTCTGCAAAACAATGCGCGAGTGGTACTCAATGTGTGCACCTGAGCTGACTTTTTGACTCAATTGGGCAAGGTAGCGCTCCCCACCGGCCTGCTTCATTAGACCTTCCTTGCGTAATTCTGCCGAAACGGTCAGAATATCGACAGGTTGGTTGTCTCCAAAAAGGCTGCCAATGGCTTTGTAAATAAGCTGGTGTTGCTCTTTGTAAAACGCCTCTGGATGAAGGATATCAATGACTCTTGAAAGCGCATTTTTATCAATCAAAAGCGCACCCAATACTGCTATCTCCAAATCAACAGCTTGTGGAGGTACACGTCCTCCTGCAGTTAGATTGGTCGTTTTACCGGAAGGTCTTCCCGGTGCACCAGCATTTTTATTATTGGGTTGTTCAGCCACAGTTTGTGTTATTCAGCAAAGACTCCCATACTGAAGAATTTCTCCATACGCGCTTCTACACGCTCTTGTGGATCCATTTTCAAAAGGACTTTGGTATGTTTAGTAATTTCTCTTTTTACAATTTCGAACATGGCGTCTGGGTTCGCATGTGCACCGCCTAAGGGCTCTTTGATAATGCCGTCAATGAGACCGTTCTTTTTCATGTCTTTCGCAGTGAGTTTTAGTGCATCTGCTGCGGTTTCCTTGTAATCCCAAGTACGCCACAAAATAGAAGAACAGCTCTCAGGAGAGATCACGCTGTACCACGTGTTCTCAAGCATTAAAACTTTATCTCCTACACCTATGCCGATTGCACCTCCTGAAGCACCTTCACCAATGATGATGCAGATGACAGGTACTTTTAGGCGCGACATCTCCATGATGTTTTTGGCAATCGCTTCACCTTGACCGCGTTCCTCGGCTTCAAGACCTGGGAATGCTCCCGGTGTGTCGATTAAGGTGATAATAGGACGACCAAATTTTTCAGCTTGCTTCATAAGACGTAGGGCCTTACGGTATCCTTCTGGGTTTGCCATACCAAAATTGCGGTACTGACGCATTTTTGTATTGACGCCTTTTTGTTGTCCAATGAACATGTAGGATTGGTCGCCGATCATTCCCCAGCCTCCAATCATTGCTTTATCGTCTTTCACCCCGCGATCACCATGCATTTCGATGAAGTTTCCTTCTGTGATAGCATTGATGTATGCCTGAGTGTAAGGACGTTGCGGGTGACGAGATAATTGGACACGTTCCCACGCGCTCAGATTGCCGTAAATTTTCTTTTTAGCCTCATCGAGTTTCTGGCGGATATCGTCGATACTTTTCGCCATATCTACACCGGTTTCATCTGCCAGCTCTAGGGCCTTAGATAGTTGAACCTCAAGTTCTTCGATGGGTTTCTCAAATGATAAATAATCCATAATTACTTTCTGAATCGGTCGTGCAAAATACAAAGTCCTTAGGACCCGGACTTCCTTTTTTGTGCTTTTATAATCCCATTGGCGATCACGGTCCCTAAAATAATGAGAACACCTAAGTAAAATTGGGGATTCATATTCTCTTCGGCACCGAAAAGTAAAGCCGCTAGTAGAATACCATAAACAGGTTCTAGATTGATAGCGAGCATGACACTAAACGGTGATAGTCGTTTGAGTAGTTCAACACTTTTAATGAAGGGGTAGGCGGTGCACAAAAGCGCTAAAACCGCAAGGAACCACCAATCGTTTCCTGTAGTCGCCCAGAGTGTCATGGGGTTATGACTCCCTGCTATAAGGTCGTAGAGCGCTACACCAACAAAGGCAAAGGAGAGTTCCCAAAAAGTAACTTGAACGGGCAGTGGGTACCGTGCCACCAGCTGCTTATTTAAAATACTAAAACTCGCGCTTAAGGAAGCACTGAAAAGTGCAATGAGTAGGCCCAATTGGTAATTCGTCAGTGTATAACCTGCCCAAGCGTAATTTTTTATGGAAGCCGCGTTGGGTTCTTCATAAAAGACGATTACAATTCCTACAACCACAATAGCGCCTAATGCCAGTTCTATAGGATCTAATTTCCCTTTATTCAAAATAGGATTGAGCAAGGCGGAAAACAATGCGCCAGTTGAAACTCCAGCTAAAGTGATACTGACATTGGCAATTTTAATGGCACCAAAGAAAGTGATCCAATGCACTGCGATCAATATGCCGCATAAGGCCATAAACCAAAGTTCTTTTGTACTTGCGCCGAACGGACGCTTTTTCCAAAGCATGTATCCTGCAATGGCGACTGAGGTAAGTGCCGTTCTATTGAACACAAGCGAAAGAGCGTCGATTGAAATGTAGCGTCCTAAGATGGCGGTAAAACCCCAAATGAAGACGATGAAGTGAAGACTTAATTGGTCTTTAAAGTGACTGCTCAGTGGTTTCATTGAAAGGCGTTATTTTGGAGCCGCACTGTAGCGCCAAAGTGCGATTGTAGCAAATACAATATTAGGTATCCAGACTGCAAATTCAGCAGGTTGTATCCCAATCCATTCTAACGGTCCTCCTAGTAGTCCCTCTGAACTGAGTAATCCCGTTTTCGCAAACGTTTCAGAAAGCTGCATGAAAAAAATGTAGATGGCGGTTAAAACCAGTCCTATTGCGATATTTATACCCAGTCCGCCGCGCTTCTTTTGACTCGCGAGCCCTACGGCTAACAAAACAAAAACATAAGAACTGACGGGGTAGGACGTTCGGCGTTGCATTTCCATTTGGTAGGAGGCAATGTTTTCGTTTCCAGTGAGCTCTTCCTGAGCAATGAATCGGCTCAATTCTTTACTGTTCATTGTAGCGATGGAATTAAGCTTGGGGGCGATTTGCTCTGAAGTAAAGGCAAGGGCGGTATCCATTCTTCGGCCGAAAGAGATTTGCTCACCCCCCTTTTCATCTAGCGTGCGGAGTCTAAAGTTGTCTAGGCGCCACCGTCCAGTGGCGGTATCTAAGCGGACAAAATCTGCGGAGAGTTTGCTTTTAAGTTGGTGGTCTTCAAAAACCTCATAGGTCATTTGGTACCCGCTCTCGCGCACCCCTGAGAAGGTTTCAAAATAGACATAGTGCCCGGGCAGCACTTGGCGGTGCATTTTCTGACTGATCGGGCGGTTGACACCGGTCACGTATTTTTCTTCAAATGCAATGCGTTTAATGTTCGTTTGTGGAACGAGTAAATGATTCAGCGTCAGCGATAGAGCGCAAATGATCGAGGCACCGATAAAATAGGGACGGAGCAGGCGACGAAAGCTGGTCCCTGAGGTTAAGATGGCTACAATTTCAGAATTGGACGCCATTCTAGAGGTAAACCAAATGGTTGAAATAAATAAAATCAGTGCGCTGAAAAGGTTGCCGTAAAAAGCGATGAAGTTGATGTAGTAATCAAAGATAATTTCGTTCATCGACGCGCCGTTTTGGAAATCGTCCAATTTCTCGCTGATGTCAAAAACCACTGCAATGGAAAGAATCAATACCATCGTAAGGAAGAAACTCCCGATGAATTTGAGCAATATGTATCGATCCAATTTATTCATACTACAACCGCTGCTCTAATTTTGGCAGTATTTGGTTTTTCCATGACGCAAAGTCTCCTGCGATAATGTGTTCGCGCGCTTGTTCCACAAGCCAGAGGTAGAAACGAATGTTGTGCAAGGAGGCAATTTGTGCTCCCAGGCTCTCTTTGCTGTGGATGAGGTGACGTACATAGGCTTTGGTATATTGACTATCTACGAAGCTCGTTCCGTTTAGATCCAATGGCTCATGTACGTTCTCCCATTTTTTATTTCGCAGATTTAGGATGCCTTCACTCGTGAAGATTTGACCGTTGCGACCGTTTCTTGTGGGCATTACACAATCAAACATGTCTATTCCTAAACTGATGTTTTCTAATATGTTGGCGGGCGTACCTACACCCATGAGATAACGCGGTTTATCCTTCGGTAGTATGGCGCAGGCCCCCGCTGCATGCTTGTACATTTCTTCCGCAGGTTCCCCCACACTCAGTCCGCCAATGGCATTGCCGTCGGCATTTTTACTGGCTATATATTCCGCACTTTCGTTGCGCAAGTCCTCGTAGGTCGAGCCTTGAATGATAGGAAAGAGGGTTTGTTGATACCCGTAAAGTGGATCCGTTTCATTGATCCTATTGAAACAACGGTCCAGCCACCTGTGCGTCATCTGCATCGATTGCTTTGCGTATTCATAGGTGCTGGGGTACGGCGGGCATTCGTCAAATGCCATGATGATATCTGCGCCAATTTCACGCTGAATATCCATCACCCGCTCCGGTGTAAACAAATGTTTCGTGCCATCGATATGGCTTGCAAAGGTGGCACCTTCCTCAGTGATTTTGCGCTGATTCGCGAGGCTATAAACCTGGTAACCACCGCTATCGGTAAGAATGGGGCGGTCCCACCCATTGAATTTATGCAATCCACCTGCCGCTTTTAAAATATCCGTACCCGGACGCAAAAACAGGTGGTAGGTATTTCCCAAGATGATTTGAGCCTTAGTGTCCTCTCGTAAATCTTTAGTGTGCACCCCTTTAACCGTACCGGCTGTGCCAACGGGCATAAATATGGGCGTCTGTATGGTTCCGTGATCCGTGGCGATGGTTCCGGCACGTGCAGCACTCTTAGGATCGTTATGTTCTAAAGTAAATTTCATTGTACGCAAAAGTACGGCACCCGCGCTATCTTTGGTCCATGCAAACAGTAGAACTCATCTATTCACATTTTCCGGATTTAACAGAACGCCAACGGCACCAGTTCGCAGCGCTCCAAGACGTATACACGGAATGGAACGCCAAGATTAACGTCATTTCACGTAAGGACATGGAGTCTTTCTACGAGAAACACGTCTTACACTCCTTAGGTATCGCAAAAGTATATTCCTTTAAGCCCGGTCAGAAGGTGCTTGATGTAGGAACTGGCGGAGGTTTCCCCGGTATACCGCTCGCCATTCTTTTTCCAGATACGCAATTCCATCTCGTGGATTCCATTGGAAAAAAAATCAAGGTAGTTTTGGCAGTGGCTGAAGCTTTAGATTTGGAAAATGTTCGTGCAGATCACGGCCGTGCTGAAGAATTTAAAGGGCCGTATGACTTCGTGGTTTCGCGCGCGGTAACCCAAATGCAACGCTTTGTACCCTGGATTAAAGGTAAAATTTCGCAAAAGAACCTAGATACGGATAGGATCAATGGTTTATTGTATTTGAAGGGCGGTGACCTTGCAGAGGAGCTTGGCACCATGAAGGCGCGGATCTCCAACCTTTCGAATTTTTTCACTTCAGAATTCTTTGAAACGAAAAAAGTTGTCTACCTACCGAAAAGCGAAATCAACCAATTTAGAGGATAAAAAAAGGCGCCCATTGGGCGCCTTTTTCATGTAATTCAAAATTTTTCGCTTAGCCCAAGAATGGGTAGCGGTAGTCCGTTGGTGGAACCAACGTCTCTTTGATTGTACGCGCATTGACCCAACGCAATAGGTTGAGGTAAGATCCCGCTTTATCATTCGTTCCCGATCCACGTGCACCTCCAAAAGGCTGTTGGCCTACAACGGCACCCGTAGGTTTATCGTTGATATAGAAATTACCCGCTGCATTTTCTAGTGCTTTGGCAGCTTCAATCGCTTTGTAACGATCGCCAGAGAAAATAGAACCGGTTAAAGCATAGTCAGAGGTGCTGTCTACTAATTCGAGCATAGCGTCCCAATCTGCATCAGCATAAACATAAATGGTCAATACCGGGCCGAAGATCTCTTCCACCATGGTACGGAACTTAGGGTTAGAAGTTACCACAACAGTGGGCTCAATAAAGTAACCCTTGCTCTTGTCGTATCCGCCACCTGCGATGATTTCCGCATCGCTTTGTTCTTTCACATATTCGATGTATGAAGCAATTTTGTCAAATGCTTTTTCATCAATAACCGCATTGATGAAGTTACCCATATCTTCTGGGGTACCCATTTTGAATGTAGCGATATCCGCAACCAATTCTTCTTTTACGGCAGGCCACATACTCTCTGGAATGTAAGCGCGCGATGCAGCAGAACATTTCTGACCTTGGAATTCGAAAGCTCCACGAGCTAGCGCTGTACTCACCTCTTTGCTTTTTGCTGAAGGATGTGCAACAACAAAATCTTTTCCTCCCGTCTCCCCAACAATACGTGGGTAGCTGCGGTATTTTTTGATGTTTGCTCCGATGGTCCCCCAAAGACTTTGGAATACACCGGTTGAGCCCGTAAAATGTATACCGGCAAACTCTTTATGGTTAAATATCACATCACCTGCAACGGGTCCGCTAACGTACACGAGGTTGATTACACCTGCGGGAAGGCCAGCTTCCATGAAGATGTCCATGACGACATTGGCAGAATAAATTTGAGAATTGGCCGGCTTCCAAACCACCGTATTTCCCATTAAGGCTGCGGAGGCTGGTAAATTTCCTGCAATGGCCGTAAAGTTGAACGGTGTCAAAGCAAATACAAAACCTTCAAGCGGGCGGTATTCCAGACGGTTCCACACGCCAACTGAACTTTCCGGCTGTTCACTGTAAATCTGGGTCATGTATTCCACATTGTAACGCAAGAAATCAATCAACTCGCATACGGAGTCAATCTCGCTCTGAAAGCAATTTTTTCCTTGCGCCAGCATGGTTGCAGCGTTTAAGCGGTAGCGGTATTTCGTACTGATCAACTCCGCAGCTTTAAGGAAAATTGCAGCGCGGTGTTCCCACGGCATATCTGCCCATTGCTTGCGTGCTTCTAATGCCGCATCGATGGCTGCGCTCACATGACTTGCATCACCTTTGTGAAAGACGCCTAATTTGTGTTGGTGGTCGTGAGGTGGCGCTAATTCACCTGTGTTTCCTGTACGCACTTCTTTACCAGCGATGTACATAGGTACATCTACGGTACTGTTGTATTGCTCTTTATAGGCGGCTAGTAGCGCTTCGCGCTCTGGGGTTCCGGGCGCATAATCGTAAATAGGTTCATTGGTGGCTGCGGGTACTTGAGAAATTCCGTTCGACATATTCGTGGGATTTGGTTCTTTAATTATCCCACCAAAGTTACACACTAGAGATTGGAATTGCAGGAACTCTGCACACGATTAACATACCGTCTAAAATTGTTGATTACCCGTGAAAAATAACCTAAACTTTTCGTCACTCGTCCATGTTGCCTTTTTTCATCCGTGTAACTTTGTCGTTCACAATAATGCAAACTATGAAAACGCATAATTTCTCAGCTGGACCTTGTATCCTTCCAGGGCAAGTTTTTGAAGAAGCTTCGCAAGCACTAATAGACTTTGATAACCTAGGGCTGTCAGTAGTTGAAATTTCTCACCGCAGCAAGAATTTCGTTGCCGTGATGGATGAGGCAGTCGCTCTAGTTAAGGAGCTGCTGAGTGTTCCAGAATCACATGAAGTGGTTTTCTTACAGGGTGGAGCATCCTTGCAATTTGCGATGGTTGCTTTTAACTTTTTAAGTGAATCGGGTGCTGCGGAATATCTCGATACAGGTGCTTGGGCATTTAAAGCGCACAAAGAAGCAGCGGGTTTAGGTAGTGCGACTATTATCGCATCGTCTAAGGAGAAGAACTATAATTTTATTCCCAAAGGGTATTCCATTAACCCGGATGCGGATTACTTCCACTGTACTTCCAACAATACCATTTACGGTACACAAATGAAGTCGTTTCCAGCGACTAACGTACCGGTCATTTGCGATATGAGTTCAGATATTTTCTCACGTTCGATAGATGTGAGTAAATTCGATTTGATTTACGCCGGTGCGCAAAAGAATTTAGGTCCTGCTGGGGCGACAATGGTCATAGTACGAAAGGATGCTCTAGGGAAGTCTGGACGTTACATTCCTACGATGTTGAAATACCAAACACACATCGATAAAGGAAGTATGTTCAATACACCACCCGTTTTCTCTGTCTACGTGAGTATGTTGACGCTGCGATGGTTGAAAGAAAAGGGGGGCGTAGAAGCCATTGAAGCGCGCAATGAGGCAAAAGCTGCACTGTTATATAATGAGATTGATCGCAACCCACTTTTCGTTGGAACTGCAGCTGTCGAAGACCGTTCGACTATGAACGCATGTTTCTTATTGAAAGATGAAGCACATAAAGTTGCTTTCGATGATTTGGTTAAAGCGGAGAAAATCAATGGTATCAACGGTCACCGCGATGTTGGTGGTTACCGTGCATCAATGTACAATGCATTAGGCTTGGAAAGTGTTCAGATTTTAGTCAACTGTATGAAAGAATTAGAAAAAACACACGCATGAAAGTATTAGCAAACGACGGAATTTCAGCTTCGGGTATCGCAGCTATAGAGGCCTCAGGTCACGAATTAATAACTGTAAAAGTAGCTCAAGAGCAACTCGAGTCTTACGTCAATGAACATCAGATTGATGTTGTTTTGGTACGTTCAGCGACCACTGTACGAAAGGAGTTGATCGATGCATGTCCTTCACTAAAAGGAATCGGTCGCGGTGGCGTTGGTATGGATAATATCGATGTTGAGTATGCTCGTGAAAAAGGCTTGAAGGTGTTCAACACGCCCGCAGCCTCCTCAGATTCGGTCGCTGAATTGGTCATGGGTCACATGCGTACGCTGGTGCGTTTCCTGCACGATTCCAATAGAAACATGCCTTTAGACGGTGATACGAAATTTGCAAGCATGAAAAAGGCATTTGCGGGCGGTATGGAATTGCGCGGCAGAACTTTGGGTATCGTCGGATTCGGTCGTATCGGCCAAGCCTTGGCTAAATTAGCCATAGGTGCAGGTATGGAGGTCGTTTTCTCTGATATGCACAATGACAATATTGACGTGGCATTGGAATTCTTCGACGGCCAATCATTAAGTTTTACGTGTAAAAATGTAGGCTTGGAAGGTGTGTTGGCACAATCGGATTTTATTTCACTACATGTACCAGGTGGCGATTTGATTGGCGCAGCTGAAATCGCGAAAATGAAGGACGGTGTATTTTTGTTAAATGCTGCACGTGGCGGAGTAATTAATGAAGAGGCATTGCTTGATGCCCTTGAGAGCGGCAAAGTAGCTGGTGCAGGACTAGATGTCTTTAAAAACGAACCTACACCAGCAGTGAAGGTGTTGATGAATGGAAAAGTGAGTTTAACGCCTCACATTGGCGCTGCGACTGGTGAAGCACAAGATCGTATTGGGACTGAATTAGCAGCCCACATTGATTCGCTTGCTGCGAGTCTTTAAGTAGTACTCAAAACTTTTTGGTGAGCCCTGCGGATTCCGCGGGGCTTTTCTTTTATGATTACGTAATTTCACGGCAAGAACCACCAACAGTATTCAGTTATGCTCCGACCTTTCAAAGCGGTGCGCCCGACGCGCGACAAGGCTTATTTAGTAGCCACTCGTTCCTACATCACGTATGGCCCAGAGGAGCTTGATGATAAATTGTCAAACAACCCGTATACTTTTCTACACGTCATTAACCCGAATGCCTTTCCGGAACTGCACTATAAGGAACGATTCAGTGCGGTTCGTAGTCGTTACAATCGATTTGAGAAAGAAGGCATTTTCATACAAGAGGATCAGCCAACGTATTACCTATACGAACAAAGGACACCAACGGCTACTTATACCGGTGTTATTGGATTACTTGATGCCGAAAGTGTAGCGAATGGAATGACCTTGCCGCACGAGAAAACCATTGCAAAGCGTGAGCACATATTTGCTCGGTATTTGAGCATTACAGGGTTTCAAGCGGAACCTGTTCTGGTCTTTGGTTCGGTAAATGATGCTTACAAGGAAAGGGTAGCGCATATCAAAGAGGATCGTCCTGAATACGAATTCTCGTCAACTGACGGATACCTTCATCGCATGTGGGTAGTGCCGCAACATCAGGCGAGCGAACTCGCAAGTTTCTTTGAACAGTCAGGCACGAAATATATCGCCGACGGACACCACCGTTTAGCCTCCTCAGTGCTCGTTGCTCAGGATGCAAAAGATAATCCACTAGCTCAAGGCGTCCTTTGCATGTTTATGGCGGAGGAACAAGTCGGAATCGAATCTTTTGAACGTTGGTTCGATTTAAGTAAGGATTCATTTGATCTTTCTGATCTAGAGCCTCATTATATCCTAGAACGTATCGAAGGGCCCACGGACGATTTTAATGGAGTCAGTTTCCAATGCTTTTTTGCAGGCAAATGGTATGCATTACACAGCCGATTTTCAACCGAAGAGATTTTGCCTTCTCAAGAATTGCTGGATACCATTCTACACCCGCTACTTGATGTTGTAGATCCGAGAAACGATGCGCGTTTACAGTATCACAGACAGACACAATCGGACCGTAGTAATGAGATGGTAAGAAAGGGGTATGCTCTAGGATTTCGCTTACCCCCGGTAAGTGTAAAACTATTGAAAGAAATCGCTGTTAACAAAGGGTCTATGCCGCCCAAGAGCACGTATATTGAGCCTAAATTAAGAAGCGGTTTGCTCCTTCATCTTTTTAAATGACACGAATACAATCAGCTTTAACAACAGTTCGCGCTTCGCTACAGGAAGGGGTGCAGCTGGTTGCCGTAAGTAAGACAAAGCCCGTAGAACTGTTATTTGAAGCCTACGAAGCTGGGCAACGCGACTTTGGTGAGAATAAGGTTCAAGAAATGGCACTCAAAGCGGAGGCCATGCCTAAAGACATTCTTTGGCACATGATCGGTCATGTTCAAACGAATAAAATAAAGTACATGGCTCCTTTTGTCCACATGGTGCATGGCGTTGATCGAGAAAAAGTATTAAGAGAATTGGACAAGCACGCGAAGAAAGTAGACCGCGTCATCAATTGTTTGTTGCAAGTACACATCGCTCAGGAAGAGACAAAATTTGGATGGTCGATTGCTGAATTGGAAGAGGTGCTGCCCAGTTTATCCGCCTATACGAATATCAAGGTTTGTGGCTTGATGGGTATGGCGTCAAATACGGATAATCAAGATCAAATCAGTAAAGAGTTTTCCGGGTTAAGCGATTTCTACAATGCTCACGCTCAAAAGCAAGATTGGAACACATTAAGCATAGGCATGAGCGGTGATTATACCATTGCATTGGAATATGGCGCGACGCATGTGAGAATAGGGTCTGCCATATTCGGTGCAAGAACATATACGCCATGAGATTTGCCGTAATTGACATAGAGTGTACAGGCGGCACCTTTGGTTCGGAGCGAATTATTGATGTTGCCATATTCGTATTAGAAAATGGCGAAGTTGTAGACCAATTGGTGTCTCTCGTAAATCCTGAAAAAGGCATCGATCCATATGTGACTAAATTGACCGGAATCACCAATAAAATGGTGCGTACAGCTCCCAAGTTTTATGAATTGGCTAAACGGGTAGTGAAGATCACTGAAAATTGCACGTTCGTTGCGCACAACATTAGTTTTGACTACCGCGTTTTTCAACAGGAATTTGAATCTATGGGGTTCGATTATCATCGTGCGACGCTCGATACCATACCGTATTGTGAACGCATCTTCCCAGATTGGGAGAATTATGGCCTGAAAACGGTGAGTAAGGAATTGGGATTGGTAAATTCATCGCGCCACAGAGCAGAGGGCGATGCGAGGTTAACATTAGAGCTCCTGAAAATTTTGCTTGAAAAAGATCGTGATGCTTACTTGAGTAAGGTGCATGTCAGTAAAGAGGCGAGCGTTCGACGAAATCCATTTAAGCTGCAGGTAAAAAACATGCAGAATAAAGTGGGAATCTATTACATCTATAATGAGGGAGGCGAGGCTATTTATGTAGGGTCCAGTAAGGATCTTCAGAACAGCATCAATCGTCATTTTGTTGCAGACAATAAAATAGCCCTGGCCTTACAGAGTGAGGCAACAACACTTGAAGTCGAAGAGCTAGGTAATGAGGCTGTCGCTGAGGTATTAGTGCGCTCCACCTTAGATAAGCATCGTCCCGTGTATAATGTCACTAAGAAGAAACACTTTTTGAATTTCGGTATTTTTATAGATGCTAAAAAAGGCGCGGAAATAGACCATGTGCGCATCTTCCCGGTTCGTTATAAAGCACCAGATTTTTATTTCGAAGGTCCTAAATCCATCTATCCGTGGTTGCAAAAAATGATGATGTCAGAAGGCTTAGATCCCCATACATTCCTCTTAGATAGAGATCGGGAGCACTATAATAAACATACGCGGAATTTACAGTGGAAAGCTAAAAATAAGCGTGTGGGAATAAGTACTCTTCGCAGTTACATGTTGCCTCAAGAAGGGGTGTTGGTTGGGCCCGGTCGTAAATCAACGGAACAATGTGCCATTATCGTCGAAAACTACCGCGTTTTAGGGTATACCTATTTTTATCTTGCGACAGACTCTACGAACGTAGCACAATTAAAGAAACGCATGGTACATCTTGAAAGTGATGCATATACCGTGGGGGTGATGCACCACTTTCTTCAAAAGGGCTATCTCAAAGTATTGGATTAATTACTTGAAAAAATAAGTAAGACTTACCATGATTTGGCTGCGTCTCGCATCTAAATCAAAGCTGTAATCTGTACCTCCGTTATCGGTATAGATAACGTTTCTAGACAGCATTCCAAAGCCACCTTCGTATTTCACTTCTCCCATGAGACGCCAGAGCTTTAGTCCCGCTTGAATATGCCAGCCCCAAGTCAGGTTAGCTTCTTGGTCGCTAGACCACAGTGCGCTGGCATTCGCAAAAGGTAAAGACGGTGTACCACCTAAGCCAGCGTACGCTGGCCCAAATTTAGCGCCAGCACTTATCGGGAAATCTAAGCGTCTCACTGTGGAGCTAAGGTCAACTTCCTGTCCTCCGTCCGTTATAATAAGTGTCTCTTTAAACTGCGTATAGAGGGCTTCGCCATGAACGTAAACAGGTACTAATGGGAGACTGATTCGAGTAATACCTCCAAAGTGAAATCCGTTTTGAAAATCCGTCTGCAGGTTTGTGATATCGTAGGTCTGGTCGTTGTAGATCGTGAGTATATCCGCGGCGCTGAGCGCATTTTGCGGATAATTTACGCCGCCTTTTACGCCAAATTTAATCACCTTAAACTGCCCAAAGCTGAGGGTAGAGATGAGTAAGAAAGCGATAAGAGACAGATTGTATTTCATAAACAGTTACCTAGGCATAAACAAAAATAGTTCCAAATTATATATTGTCTACCCTGAAAAGGTTGAGAGGTAGTTTTCAACGTTCGTGTGAATGCGTGTTTCAACCGCCATCTCACTTACTTTATTGAATGGTTTTCCAGTGATTTTCTCAAACAGTTCTTGGTATCGATTGCTGACCAATTGGACGAAATCATCCGTCATCTCAGGTACTTGTTGACCTTCCTTGCCTTGGAATCCGTTTTCCATTAGCCATTCTCGAACAAACTCCTTAGAAAGTTGACGCTGCGGCTCGTTCGCGTTTTGCCGCTCCTGATAACCCTCTGCATAGAAATAACGCGAACTATCAGGTGTGTGAATTTCGTCAATAAGTACGATGGTGCCATCAGCGAGTTTTCCAAACTCATATTTCGTATCCACAAGAATGAGCCCGCGTTCGGCGGCCATTTCTGAGCCGCGTTTGAATAGGGCACGGGTGTATTGTTCGAGTAGAAGGTAATCCGCTTCACTTACGATGCCTTTTGCAATAATAGCTTCACGCGAAATATCCTCATCATGCGCGCCGTGTTCGGCTTTCGTTGCAGGAGTAATAACGGGTTCAGGGAAGGCACCGTTTTCTTTCATTCCCTCCGGTAGTGTAACCCCGCATAATTCACGAATGCCGCTTTTGTAGGTTCTTGCAGCATGCCCTGCGAGGTAACCGCGAATGACCATTTCTACTTTGAACGGTTCCGCTCGATGGCCTATGGTAACCTGGGCATCCGGAGTTGCAAGTCGCCAGTTGGGTACAATGTCTTTGGTTGCCTCTAAGAAGTGCTCCGCGATCTGATTTAAAACCTGACCTTTTCCTGGTATAGGACGGGGCAGAACCACGTCAAAAGCTGAAATACGATTCGAAGCAACCATCACAAGAACATCACGCCCGATGGTATAAACGTCGCGAACTTTTCCGCGGTAGAAATGCGTTAATCCAGAAAATTTGTAGGTGGGCTCTTGATTCATGATCAATCTTTTTGTTCGTATGCTTCAATTATTTGCTTCACCAATGGATGGCGAATTACATCGCTTCCGTCAAGATAGATAAACCCAATTCCCTTTACATTTTTAAGGTAACCGACGGCTTCTTTTAATCCTGATTTTTGATGCTTTGGGAGGTCAATTTGTGAGGTGTCCCCAGTGATGATGAACCGCGCACTTTCCCCCATACGCGTTAAGAACATCTTCATTTGTGAGGTTGTTGTATTCTGGCTTTCATCTAAAATAACAAAGGCATCATCCAGAGTTCTACCGCGCATGAAAGCTAAGGGCGCAATCTCGATGGTTTTGTTTTCTAGGTAAAATTCCAATTTCTCTTTCGGAATCATGTCGCGCAATGCATCGTATAACGGCGCTAAATAGGGATCTAGTTTTTCCTTTAAATCGCCCGGTAAGAAACCAAGGTTCTCTCCTGCTTCAACTGCTGGTCGAGTAAGAATTATGCGACGTACTTCACGATTTTTCAACGCTCGAACTGCCAGAGCAACGGCAGTATAAGTTTTGCCTGTGCCGGCAGGTCCAATAGCAAATACCATGTCGTTGTCTACGCTGGCTTCTATAAGCTTGTACTGATTAGGCGTCTTCGCCTTTATGATTCGCCCTGACGGTCCGTGTAAAATGACCTCATCCTTCAGTAGGGTGTAATTTTCTCTTGTAGCATCGCTCGCCTGCACAAGATTGTCAAAAGCACGCTGGTCTAGTGTTTTGTGTTTTTCAACATAGGCAAGGATACCGTCGAGTTTGTCTTCGAATTCGATGACGCTTTCTTCTGGACCGCTGACTTTTATTTTGTGGCCGCGTGCAACAATTTTCAGCTTTGGAAAGTACGTGCCTATCTGATTTAGGAACGTATTACTGGGCCCATAAAGTTGTGCTGGATCTGCCCCTGTGAGTTCAAATATGCGTTCTGTCAATTACTGCTACCTTGTATGGTGTAAATGAAGGCGGAATTGCCTTACTTTTGACAAAGTAACTACATTTTTACCAATACACAACGCGGCATTAGCCCTTCTATGGCGGTCATTACAGCAACTTCAGATTTTGGACCTAAAGACGCAACGCTTGCGAAAGCAAAAGCGCACTTTATTCGTCGTGTCAAGGAGTTGCAATGGGTAGATATTAGCCATGAGGTTGAACCGCATAATATTCAACAAGCTTCTTTCCTTTTAAAACGGGCCTTCACATCTTTCCCTCCGGGTACTATTCATGTGGTTTTTGTAGGAAGTGGTCCTCAGCATGGATTGACCTACGTATGTGTCAAAGCGAACAAACAATACTTCCTTGCTGCAAATAATGGCATTTTGCCAAGTCTATTGATGGATGCTAAGATTACGGATGCAAGAGCATTAGACATTCGCGGTGTTGACCCCAATGATGTATTCGCATTGTACAGCACTGCGGCTGCACATTTGGCCGAAGGAGGGAAATTAGAACTACTCGGTCCCGTGGTGCAGCGCATAAAGCGCATCAAAGAACATGAGCCTATGGTTGAGGAGCAAATGATCCGTGGATCAGTTGTCTATATTGATCATTATGGAACCTGCATTACGAACATTACGAAATCTATGTTTGATGCTCAACTAAGTGGACGAAAGCCTTCAGTTGAGACGCCGCGCAACCGCAGTATTAGTCGCTTTTACGATCGTATTGGCGATGTGCCGCCGGGAAAACTCGCCGCAGTTTGGGATGAACACCAGCATCTGTGTATTGTAGTGGGAAAGAGCGGAGGCGAACACGTAAAAGGATCAAACGAACTCCTAGGTATGAAAGTGCACGATTGGGTCAGAATGGATTTTATATGATCGTTAGAATCGTTCAGTTGCCCATAACGCCAGGTTCTGAGAATGGCCAAAAATTTGAAGCACTCTTTCAGGAATACAAAACAGCTATATTGGGTACTGTGGGCTGCCAACGCATCCAATTATTGGCTGCAGACACCTGCTACTTCACCTACAGTTGGTGGGACAGTGAAACCGATTTAAATGCGTATCGAGACAGTGCCACCTTTGGGGTGGTTTGGCCTAAAACAAAAGCGCTATTTTCAGGCAAGCCCCTGGCTTGGACTTGTAACTCATTAGAGAATATGACCAAATGATTGCACAACTTCGTAAGGAACTTAAAGTCTATTTCTCAGGTATTTTAGGGTACCTAATTATTGGTATTTACCTGCTTATCAATGGATTAATGCTGTGGGTGTTTAACGGTCCCTTTAATCTCTTGGAGGGCGGTTATGCCTCTTTGGAAAACTACTTTGGTTTGGCACCTTGGGTATTTCTATTTCTCATTCCTGCTATTGGGATGCGAATTTTCAGCGACGAGCTGAAGTCTGGAATGATGGAGTTGCTTGTGGTACGTCCTATCTCCGTGGTTCAGTTGGTCTGGGCAAAATTCTTAGGGGCTTTAGTGGTGGTCTTATTAGCAGTGCTGCCAACCTTCGTGTATTTATGGAGTATAAATGCTCTAGGTTCGCCTGTTGGAAATCTTGATTGGGGTGCTGCGGTAGGCTCCTTTATTGGCCTCATTGCTTTAGGCGCTGCGTACACTGCTGTAGCTGTATTTGCAAGTGCGCTTACAACGAATAATGTTGTTGCCTTCGTACTAGGAGTAGCCTTTAATATGGGGATTTACCTGGGTTTTGAAGCTTTGGCTGAACTATATAAATTTTCAGGTTGGGAGCTGACTGTGAGAAACCTGGGCATCAACGAGCATTACCGTTCGATGTCACGAGGGGTGATTGATGCACGTGATTTGGGTTATTTCGTGAGTTTAGTTTTGTTGTTCATCGGTGCGACTGTAGCGGTAATAGGACGCCCGCATTTAAAATCGCCTTGGGGTAAAGCAGGCGTTTACGTGGGAGCAGCAATTCTTTTACTGCTACTTTCCTTCACGGCCCGATTCCGTTTTGACCTTACCGAGGAGCAACGTTTTTCGTTGAGTGAAGGGACGGAATCTTTGCTTTCACAGATTGAAGAACCGTTATTGATTAAAGTATACTTATCGGGGGATTTTCCGGCAGGGTTTGAGCGACTTCAACGCGAGACGCAACACCAATTAGAAGAGTGGAGCGCAAAGAACGGTAACGTCTTTTTTGAGTTCATCAATCCGAACACAGTAGATAATGCCAATGAGTTCAAAAATCAATTGGGTACCAAAGGAATTAATGCCGTGCAACTGCAAGTTCAAAATAATGACGGACAAAGTGTGCTCAACGTTTTTCCAGGGGCCATATTGAGCTATCAGGAACGCGAAGCGACTGCCGTACTATTAGAAGATGTTATGGTCTACGATCCTGCGGCGCAGGTGAATATTAGCATTCAGCAATTGGAATTTAACCTTGCAAAGGCGCTGAATACACTCCTTACCACCGACAAGCCGAAAGTCGCCATGATTACAGGACATGGTGAGCTAAGTGCTGTAGAAACAGCAGGGATAGGATTGGCGTTGAGCGAAAATTATACAGTGGACCGTTTTTCGATGACCGCGTATAAGGCATTGCCGAACGGGGACCCTGATTTGCAGGATATGGTTCGCCGCTTGAATACTTATAAATGTGCTATTGTAGCGAAGCCTACGGAAGCTTTTTCGGAATTGGATAAATACTTATTGGATCAATACGTCATGGGCGGAGGTAAGCTCATGTGGTTTATTGATGGGGTACATGCGGAAATGGACAGCTTAAGTTTTGGTCCGGAATTCTTGGCGTATCCAGCGATTTACGATCTCAATATCGTCGACCTGTTGTTTAAGTACGGCGTTCGTATCAATGCGGATGTCATACAAGACGTGCGTTGCGGTGGCGTGAACGACCGCAGAAGTATTCAGCCTTGGGTATATTTCCCGCTTTTAGCGGCTCAAAATCACCCGGCGGTTCAGAATCTAAATGCGGTCAAAGGTGAATTTGTATCGACCTTAGATACCCTAGAAAGTCCGGGCATTCAGTCGTCTATTTTGCTTCGTACATCAATCAATTCCAAATCGGTTGCTGCGCCGCATACAGTAAGCTTAGAGGCATTGTACAATCGTCCCGATCCCCGTGCCTTTACGCAACGCGATTTAGTGACGGGCGTTCTGTTGGAAGGAAAATTCAGCAGTGCCTATGCACAGCGCATTGCACCGAAGGCTGCAGGTGAAGGCTTGCCGCAATTAAAAGAAAGTCCTACGAGCGCCATGGCTGTATTTAGCGACGGTGATTTCATTCGCAATCAAGTGAATTTGATCAACCCTGAATTACCGCGCGGTCAACCATTGCCATTGGGTTACGATCAATACACAGGCATACAATACGGCAATGATGATTTAGTATTAAATGTCGTTGATTACATGCTTGACGATAAGGGTTTGATGCAAACCCGAACGCGTGACTTCAAGTTGCGTCTGCTCGACGGCGAAAAGCTCGTTGCTGAAGCGGGCAAATGGAAACTCATAAATGTGGCATTACCTGAGGTGCTTTTGCTCCTCGCGGCATTGCTGTTTAACCTATTACGCAGAAGAAAATATGCGCATTCGTAACCTAATTAGTCTTTCGTTTTTAACTGCTTTGATTTTAACCGCCTGCACTGGTGGAGATCAGAGTAACGGCCTTGAGGCATTAAAGGCGCAGTATGACTTTGCTGTGCCAGACACGGCGAGCATCACCAAGATAGTTATCCGCGATAAGAAGCCTTCTTCAGTAACCTTAGAACGAACGGCAAAGGGATGGGTCGTTGATAGCGTGCATCCCGTTAGAAAGGATGCGATTGAAGTGTTACTAAAGACTTTGAGCGAGGTTCGATTGAAAAATTTTGTCACCGAAAGTGCTGTTCCAGAGATTGAACAACGCATGGAGGTGTATGGGAAGTGGGTAGAGGTCTTTGTGGGTAAGCAGCGCGTGAAGCACTACATCGTGGGTACAGAAACTCCCGATATGCTGGGAACCTATTACAAAATGGTAGGAGCAGAACTTCCTTTCTCTGTTTACATACAAGGGTTTAACGGGTATTTAAGCACTCGTTTTTTTACGGAATCTACTTTGTGGCGCGACAGAACCATTTTTGGTTTGGCGCCTGCAGCCATTAAAAATATCGAAATGGTACTGCCACAAGATCCTAGCGGGGGTTGGGTGATCACGCGTCAAAATTTGAAAGATTTAAACGGCCCGTTGCTTGAACCGGCATCAACACCGGAGCATTGGTCGATGGTGGACGCATCGTTTGAAACGGTTCAAGTGAAGGATGACTTGGCCTTATTTACGGTGGTGAAGAGTGTGCAGACTTTGAAATATGAAGGCGCTATTATTCCATCAGACAACGTGTGGATTAAAAAAGACAGCATTTTCGCTTCAACACCTGCTTTCGAGTTACTCGTAAATACTGCAGAGGGTCAGCAGTTGCGCACTCGTGCTTTTTACAAAAAGCCTGAGGGGCAACAGCAGGCGGCGGACGGAACTGTACACGTTTGGGATCCGGATCGATTCTATGCGGAATTACCGGACGGGCGGATGGCACTAATTCAGCGCTATGGCTGGAGAAATCTATTGAAGTTACGCTGGGATTTCACTGAATTACAGTGATTTACAGGGTATTTGATTATTAACAATTGTGTAAAAGAAAATTGGGCTATGGGCCGGTAGAAAGGCACCTACCCGTTTATATTTGTCTTACGAGCATTAAATACAACGCGTATGAAGTTTATAGTATCCAGTTCTAAACTCTTGAAGCAACTCCAATTGATTGGAGGCATTATTCAGAGCAATAACACTTTGCCTATTTTGGATAATTTCCTGTTTGAATTAAAGCAGGGGGAATTAACGGTCAGTGCTTCTGATTTAGAGACCATGATGAGCGTAAATTTGGAGGTGGAGAGCGAAGACCATGGCGCAGCTGCGGTTCCTGCTAAGACGCTTTTAGACACCTTAAAGACCTTCCCGGAGCAGCCATTGACTTTTACTTTTGACGAAGGAGCTCATTCTATTGAGTTGGCTTCAGATTACGGTAAGTATTCTTTGGCGTACATCGACGGTGAGGAGTTTCCAAAATTCCCAGAGCTGGAAGATGCATCAACAGCAAATTTACCTGCGGAAGCATTGGTCACAGGTATTACGAAGACATTATTCGCAACAGGAAATGATGAACTACGACCGGTAATGAGCGGCGTGTTCTTCCAGTTTGAGTCCAATTCATTGACTTTTGTGGCAACGGATGCACATAAATTAGTGCGCTACCGCAGAACAGATTTAGGAGCAGCGGATACCGCGGAATTTATTATGCCGAAGAAGCCGCTGAACATGTTGCGCGGTTCATTGAGCTACGACAGTTCAGAAGTAGAGGTGGTGTACAACAACACGAATGCTCGATTCACATTTGATAATGTGGTTTTGGTTTGTCGTTTGATCGACGGAAAATACCCGAACTACGAAGCTGTGATTCCTCAGTCGAATCCAAATGTGATGCTGATTGACCGCAGTGCCTTCTCATCGTCAGTGAAGCGTGTGGCGATCTTCTCAAATAAAACGACACACCAGATTCGTTTAAAATTAGCAGGTGCAGAGATTTCTGTAAGCGCTGAAGATCCAGATTTCAGTAATAAGGCACACGAGCGTATTTCGTGTGATTATCAAGGCGATGATATGGAAATCGGTTTTAATTCCCGCTTTTTGCTTGAGATGTTAAGTAATCTGGGCAGTGATAATGTGCGCATGGAAATGAGCGCTCCAAACCGTGCCGGTCTGCTTATTCCTGCAGACGGGATGAACGATGGGGAAGATCTTCTTATGCTCGTTATGCCGGTAATGTTGAACCATTAATAAAACGCTGGTCTGCGCAGCGCGCAGTGCAGATTCGATATAAAAAAGCCCCGCATCGCGGGGCTTTTTTATGGGCGCTATTTTTTTGGGTCCAATGAGGTGGGCACATTATTATTCGTTGGTGCGACCTCGAGGTTTTGAACCAGCGGATAGGCTTCGTCCAATTCCCATTTACCATTGGACCAATAGATGCGATCATAAGAGAAATCGGGGCCGTAAGCAAACCAACGTTCTTCTAGACCTTCCTGCGATGGAGAGAGGTGGTCGCATATAAATCCGCGGTGCTTCTTGTCCCACCTTACGGCCGCGGTCAAGGTGCTGTTGTAACGAAACTGAATGCGGTAGGGTCTGCGCTGGTAGCGTTCATCGCCGTTGTAGCGAATATTGAAAATACGTGAGCCAAAGTGAACCTTATTGCTCTTACTTCCCAATTCAATGGCATCAATAAATTTAGTATTTACCGTACGTCCTGGGCGAAAAGTGAGTAGTGTGTAGTGTTTTTCTCCGCGGTAGCGTGTGGTTCGAATATCATAGCAAATACCACCTACGAATTCGCCACCTTTCAGCCATCGATAGGGTGCATCGACGGTTCCTATATCTTCTAATACGAGTCGAGTATTATCTTCCCAGCTCGGGTTCCACAGAAAACCGTGAAAGGTGAATTCACCGCTAGATTGTGGTACTGCCCAGGTATACAATGCGAAGCTACGGTCTTCAGGGAGCTGTACACTCAAGTTGCGAACGCCTTTCAATGCAGCGCCATAATGCTCAGTCACACTTATGAAATCCCAAAGACTATCTGAGAAGATCTCAGCAAGGGAGTCACGGTGGGGCTCGTTTTCAGGGAGTAAATAGGATTGACCCAGCTGTGCAAGTCGCACTTCTGTAACCTGGGCCATCGTGGCAAAACTGCTCAATAGGCAGGTTGCCAACAAAAGACGTAGTGGATTAATCATCCAAATGCATGAAGGTTTTCTTAGCCATAAGCGCATCATCGGTTTCTTCGTGGTCTTCATCCGGTACACAACAGTCTACAGGACAAACTTCGGCACATTGCGGCTCCTCATGAAAGCCAATACACTCTGTACATTTGTCCGTTACGATATAATAAACGTCATAATCCACGGGTTCTTGCGCTTCATCTGCATTGTATTCATTGCCGTTTGGTGTAACGATTTTTCCGCTCAGGTCAGTACCCTCGTTGAATCGCCACTCCATAGCACCTTCATAAATAGCATTATTCGGGCACTCCGGCTCGCATGCGCCGCAATTGATACATTCGTCTGTGATTTTAATGGCCATTTCTACGCGTAGTGTTTTAGCTTTGCAAATCTAACACAAAGGTAGCGCCAATGTTTTTCTCAGACCATAGGATTCAAGCAGTTTCGAACCTGGGCCAATTTTTAAGGGAATTTTCCGACGGTATTGCCATCTCGGGCGGTCACGAAGATATCGCCGAAGAACTTGAGACGGCGATCGTCCAGTCGCACAGAAACAACGGCTGGTTTATTGAAGAAAATCAGCGCCACGCCCTCGCTGCTTGGGGTCAAGCGCTTTCTCATAAGGCCCTTCTAGATTGGCGCGAGCGTGAAGGGGGGATTCGAGAAATCAGCAGAACGCGTGTAGGCATCGTTATGGCGGGAAATATTCCGTTGGTCGGATTGCACGATTTTTTAGCCGTGTTTTTATCGGGACATTTTGCTTTGGTAAAACGCAGTAGTGACGATGAATACCTGATTCCGGTCTTAGTTAAGGTTTTATTGCGTCACGATCCGTTGTTCGAAGGGGATTGGGTCTTTGTAGACCGATTAAACGATATGGAAGCAGTGATCGCCACAGGCAGTGATAATACAGCGCGTTACTTTGAATATTACTTTGGGAAGTACCCCAACATTATACGTAAAAACAGGACCTCTATCGCATTACTAGACGGTAGCGAATCTGATGAAGAATTGGTAGCATTGGGTGAAGATATCTTCCGCTACTTTGGTATGGGATGCAGGAATGTAGGCCATGTTGTGGTTCCTGAAGCATTTGATGTGCAACGCATCTTTGCAAACATTGTGGATTGGAACGGCATCGTAAACAACAACAAATACGGCAATAACTACGAATACTACCGTGCCCTTTTCTTACTCAATCAGGACGATTTCTTAGAAAACGGCTTTATCATAGTTCGTGAAAACGAAGAGTTACATACGCCGGTGGGCATTCTTCATATCAGTCGTTACAAAGCTGAAGCTGACGCCGCAGATAAGATTGCCGAATGGGGTGAGAAAATCCAATGCGTGGTTGGCCACGGCCACATTCCTTTTGGCAAAGCCCAGAAACCTGATTTATGGGATTATGCGGACGGGGTAAACACGATGGCTTTCTTAGCGCAACTTTAACTTAGAGCGGCTCGGTAGCGCCTAGCGTGATGTAGTTGTTGCGGAAGGTGCCATGAATGTCGTATTGCGGGCCAGAAAGATCACGCTGGACTGCATTAATCAGCGCATTCACACTATCCGGTACGTATGAAAATCCCGAATTAAGCAATAACGGTCCGGTCGTATATCCCCAATTTTCATTGTAGAATAAATCACTTCCTACAAACATGTCAACGTCGGTAAGTGCATAGTGACCTCCTTGCGGATTGGGGTCTATGGTTAGGGCCGATTTTTCGAACACAACATCAAAATCTTCACCATTATCGATGGCAAGACTCACCTCATTATCTAGTGAGCCATCAACAATACATTCAAAAAATGAAGCGCTGATCGGACGCGTATAGCGCGTGCCGCTCCCGTCTTCAAAAAAGTTACTTAAACCAACAGCTGTACCGCCTCGCGAAGAATAACTCCAAGTATTCAAAAAGGTGCTGTTTCGCGCCTCGTAGTGCCCACCCAGCCCATATAGCCCATAGACGCCCGCGGGTCCACTGATAAAATTAGTCAATGTGGCATCACCGAATCCCCCGTATAAATTCACGCGGGAGCTGTGGCTGATGATGAGCTGATCGGCAATTAATGTGGCGGCACTGTCTAGGCGAATGCCTGTAGTTGCATTCTTTATGATGGTGTTCTTGATTTCGTGGTTTTGGTTCGATCGCATTAGGAAGAGTCCACCTAGCACGCCGCCCCATTGGCCGGGTACCCATTCGTAACCGGGTTCTAATCGGTCCCCTTGAAAAACAACAGGTTGGCTCATGTGATCTGCGTCGTTGCCACCACCATTCACAACCAGCCGACTGTCTCGATACGCCCAGAGTCCACCCCCTTTATGAATGTGGATTTGTGTTCCCTCATTAATCGTAAGTAGGCATGCGCTATCTACAACGGCATAACCGTAAATAACGTGGGGTTTGTCATTATTCCATGTGGCATTGCAGGGCAGGATGGAATAGGGAATTTTAATGTCCGGATACGGCTCGGGCTGAGTGATGGTAAGTACACGGTCAGGAAAATGATAATACGCGTCCCAAACAGCAGTGATCAGGTTTACGTGTTGTTTTACATTTCCGTTTTCAAACCAGATGCTATCCGTGTAGATCATTTCTGTCGATCCTTGGGCATCCGGCGAGATTTCAATAAAGACGTACGTGGAATCACCAGCTAAGATTTCTACGTTTTCTGCGTATTTACCACTTATACCGTCCACATTCATTCGGTAGTAGCTGCTTACTCCACGCGCAAGACGAATTCTGTCCACCGTCATGTTTTCAGAAGTGGTGTTGTACACTTTTAAAATGCGCGTTGAGCTGCCTAATCCTGTGAAAACGGTATCGAGGTAAATGGTGTCCTGAGAGAAGTTCAATTCAATGTTACTGCCTTGAAAATCAATAGTATTGCGGCAGCTACAGAGTGCGGAAATGGCGATGAGAAGCAAAAAGAATTGGACCTTTTTCATTTCTACGAAGCTACTCATGTATTTTTGTACTCGCAATGAAGTGGTTATGAACATTTACCATATATTTGCCGTCCACAAAGAAACAGGGGTCTGGGCCAAAACTCAGACTATTAAATAAAAAGCAGAAAATGAAAAACGGTATTCATCCAGAAAACTATCGCTTGTGTGTCTTTAAAGACATGGGTACTGGCGATCAGTTCATTACTAAGTCTTGTGCAGATGCAAAAGACAACATCGAAGTTGAAGGCGTAGAATATCCATTAATAAAAATGGAGATCTCTAGCTACTCCCACCCATTCTACACTGGTAAAGTGAAGTTGGTAGATACAGCGGGTCGTGTGGACAAATTCCGCAGCCGTTACGGAAAGAAAAGTTAAGTTTAGACTTTATAAAATACAAGACCCGCTTTGCAGCGGGTCTTTTTTTTGCCCTAACTTTCCGAAACCAAAGTCATTACCTCAAGATGCGTATACAATTAGTCGATTCTTCCAACCGCGATCACTTGCTGCCTTTAACCTTTACACGTCCGGTTTCTGAGCTGCGTTGCGGGATTTTGACCATTGCCGAGAAATATGCGCAACGAGGCCATACGATAGGTAATGAGACACAATCGTATTTGCAGCGTAAATTCCCGAGTCTTGTAGAGGCAGATGTAGCTGTCGATGGTGGCGTTTGTCCGACGGATGAATTCTTTTCGGCTTTAGGTGCGCTTAGCATGGGGCAGAGCCTATGTAAGGGCGATACTGTGATCGCATGGAAAGGTGAAAAGCCTGCAGATACCGCCGGCAGTGCATGTTTTGAGGGGCCTCTGAATATCGTGGCTCGACCTTGGGACATTTGGGGATTAAACGCAGCTGAATTAGAGGCTGATTTTGATTTACTTACCGCTGGGCGCACAAGTGCACCGATTCATGAGTCTTGTACGGTCATCGGCGATCGGATCTTTCTAGAAGAAGGAGCGAAGGCAACAGCCAGTATTTTGAATGCCACATCGGGTGCCATATATCTTGCAAAGGATGCTGAAATTATGGAAGGTTGCGTGGTTCGCGGTGGTTTAGCCTTGGGAGCAAGCAGTGCATTAAAACTCGGCACAAAGATTTACGGCGCTACTACGTTGGGACCGCATTGTAAAGTAGGTGGAGAGGTCAATAACAGTGTATTCATAGGCTACAGCAATAAAGGCCACGACGGATTTTTAGGCAATAGTGCTTTAGGCGAATGGTGTAATCTAGGCGCCGATACGAACAATTCAAACCTAAAGAACAATTACGACGAGGTCAAAGCATGGAGTTACGTAAGTAAACGTTTCGCTAAAACAGGTCAACAGTTTTGTGGCTTGATTATGGGGGATCACAGTAAAAGCGGCATCAATACCATGTTCAATACTGGGACTGTGGTTGGGGTGAGTGCTAATGTGTACGGCGCTGGATTTCCCCGTAATTTCATTGCTTCATTCACTTGGGGAGGTCCTCAGGGCACCATGGAGTATAAGCTTGATAAAGCCTTAGATACTGCACACCGGATGATGCAGCGCCGCGGTTTAGCAGTGGACGAAGTCGAGAACGAAATCTTACAAGCGGTCTATGAGCAGACGGCAGGTTATCGTCGCTAGAGTGCTTTTAAAGCGGCAATCGTCGCAATAGGATCATCGCTTTTAAAGACAAACGAACCAGCAACCAGCGCATCTGCACCAGCGGCTAACAAACGTGCACCCGTTTCTAGATTTACGCCACCATCTATTTCAATCAGTGCTTTGGAACCCGTACGGTCAATCAATTCACGTGCTTGTGCGGTTTTCTTAATGGTGTTCTCAATAAACTTTTGACCACCAAATCCAGGATTTACGCTCATTAAAAGCACCTCATCCAGATCTTGAATGATATCTTCTAGTACACTAACTGGGGTATGCGGATTCAGCGCAACGCCAGCTTTCATTCCTGCATTGTGAATTTCTTGGATAGTTCTGTGCAAGTGTGTACAGGCTTCTGCGTGAACAGTTAATATATCTGCACCGCAGTCTTTAAACGTCTGAATGTAACGCTCTGGTTGTACAATCATCAAATGCACATCCATAACCTTCTCACAGTTTTCAGCCATTGTCTTTATTACAGGCATACCGTACGATATATTAGGCACGAAAACCCCGTCCATTACATCAATGTGGAACCAGTCTGCCTGGCTTTTATTGACCATTTGACAGTCGCGTTGGAGGTTGCCAAAGTCGGCAGCTAATAGTGATGGTGAGATAATAGGTGCAGCCATGCTGATGCGTTTAAGTTCTATACAAAAGTAAAACACCCCGCCCGTGAAGGCGAGGTGTTCTATAAAAAACTTAATACCAAGTTTATTAACCGAGGTAGGTCTTCAAGATTTTACTTCTTGAGGTATGCTTCATGCGACGAATGGCTTTTTCTTTGATTTGACGAACACGCTCACGCGTTAAGTCAAATTTCTCACCAATCTCTTCCAACGTCATCGGATGCTGTCCGCCTAAACCGAAGTACAGACGGATAACATCGCCTTCACGCGGTGTTAATGTCGCTAATGAGCGCTCAATCTCAGTACGCAAACTGTCCATCATCAAATCTTCATCCGGATGTGGACTGTCTGAAGAATTCAATACATCGTACAAATTGCTGTCTTCACCTTCAACAAGTGGCGCGTCCATACTTACGTGACGACCACTGTTACGCATGCTTTCTTTCACGTCAGATTCGCTCATCTCCAAATGCTTGGAAATTTCAGCGGCACTTGGTGGACGCTCGTGCTCTTGCTCGAGGTATGCGTATGCTTTGTTGATTTTATTGATTGAACCAATCTTGTTCAATGGCAAACGAACGATACGGCTCTGCTCTGCAAGTGCTTGCAGAATACTCTGACGAATCCACCAAACGGCGTAAGAAATGAACTTAAAACCGCGTGTTTCATCGAAGCGTTGCGCAGCTTTTATCAAACCTAGGTTTCCTTCGTTGATCAAATCGGGAAGGGTTAGACCTTGGTTTTGATATTGCTTTGCTACAGAAACCACAAATCGAAGGTTGGCTTTGGTCAACTTTTCAAGGGCAATCTGATCGCCGGCTTTGATTCGCTGAGCCAATTCCACTTCTTCCTCAGCAGTGATCAACTCCACTTTACCGATTTCCTGAAGGTATTTGTCCAACGAAGCCGTCTCGCGGTTCGTTACCTGTTTTGTGATTTTTAACTGTCTCATGCTCGAGATGAATTTTTTAGCGTAGGTGCGCCTTTGATGAACAAAGGCGCACTACACAAGTTCAAAAGATAAGAATTATGCCTCGGCTTTATCGCCGTCTTTCTCCGGTTTAGGGAGTAGCACTTTACGAGAAAGCTTCATCTTACCTGCTTTGTCAACCTCTAGAAGCTTCACTTTAACTGTATCACCTTCTTTAAGTACGTCTTCAACGTTCTTAATACGGGTCCAGTCAATCTCTGAAATGTGAAGCAATCCTTGAACTTTAGGAGCAATCTCTACGAATGCACCGTAAGTCTGTACGCCACGTACAATACCTTCGTATACCTCACCAATTTCCGGTTCGAATGCGATGGCACGGATCATTTCTAATGCTTTATCCATCATGGCAGCATCTTTTCCTGAAATCTCCACGTGACCACGGTCGTCTACCTCAGAGATAGTTACAGTAGTACCGGTGTCTGCTTGGATTCCTTGGATGTTTTTACCACCTGGGCCAATGATAGGGCCGATGAATTCTTTTTTAACAGTAAGCTTATAAATCTTAGGAGCATTTGGCTTCAATTCCGTGCGCGTTTCCGGCATGGTTTTTAGCATTTCACCCAAGATATGCAAGCGGCCTTCTAAGCTCTGCTTTAGTGCCTTAACTAAAATCTCATAGCTCAAGCCTTTTACTTTGATGTCCATTTGACAGGCAGTAATACCTTTTTCAGTACCCGTCACTTTAAAGTCCATATCACCTAAGTGATCTTCATCACCTAAAATATCAGACAATACTGCGAATTTCTCACCATCTGAAATCAATCCCATAGCGATACCACTAACTGGACGAACCAATTTAACTCCCGCGTCCATCATTGCTAAAGTACCGGCACAAACTGTTGCCATAGAAGACGAACCGTTCGATTCAAGGATATCAGAAACTACGCGAATTGTAAATGGGTTCTCTGGATCTACCATTTGGTACAATGCACGTTGTGCAAGGTTACCGTGACCGATTTCGCGACGGCTAACCCCACGAATAGGACGCGCTTCACCGGTAGAGAATGGTGGGAAGTTGTAGTGTAAATAGAATTTCTCTTCACCAGTAAAGGTTGCATCATCAATTCTGTTTGCATCTAATGACGTTCCTAAAGTCACTGTTGTCAATGATTGCGTCTCACCACGTGTAAACACTGCAGAACCGTGAGCACCTGGTAAATAGTCTACTTCAGACCATATAGGGCGAACTTCTGTAGTTGCACGTCCGTCCAAACGTTGGCCGTCGTTCAATACCATGTCACGCATGGCTTTGTACTCTACATCGTGGAAATAGGTTTTTGCAAAACCAGTGTTTGCAGACAACCACTCTTCGTCTTTGCCTTCAAGATATTCGTTAAGAATTGCCTTAAAGCCTGCAGAGCGTTCGTGCTTTGGCAAACCACTTTTTGCAACTTCATATACTTTATCATACGTAGCAGCCATTACTTCTTCACGCACTTCTTCATTGTGCGTTTCGTGGCTGTATTCACGTTTAGTTTGTGCTTTCTCAACATGAGAAGCCAAACGCAATTGCGCTTCAATCTGAACTTTAATGGCATCGTGGGCATATTTGATAGCCTCAACCATTTCTTCTTCGGAGATTTCTTGCATTTCACCCTCGACCATTACGACGCTGTCCATTGACGCACCGATAACCATGTCTAGTTCAAGCTCACCAATCTGAGCAGGAGTAGGGTTGATTACGTGTTCTCCGTTAATGCGACCAACGCGCACTTCCGAAATAGGACCGTCGAATGGAAGATCACTCACTGCGATCGCTGCAGATGCAGCTAAACCAGTTAAAGAGGTTGCTTCAACATTCTCGTCGTACGAGATCATTTGGATCATGAGTTGAATCTCAGCGTGGTAATCCTTTGGGAATAAAGGACGCAATACGCGGTCGATCAAACGCATGGTCAATACTTCATTGTCTGAAGGACGACCTTCTCTTTTGAGGAAGCCTCCAGGTACGCGACCATTGGCCGCAAATTTTTCACGGTAGTCTACCGTAAGCGGAAGAAAGTCAATGCCGTCCTTCGCTTCTTTGCTGGACACAATAGTGGCCAACAGCATTGTCCCACCGCACTTAACGACTACAGAGCCATCTGCTTGTTTGGCCAGTTTCCCAGTCTCAAGTGTGATTTCTCTTCCGTCAGGAAGTACGATAGTTTCAGTAATTGCTTGTGGAATCATATATAGTGTAAATAGATACTTTTTTATACGCAAAAAGGCAATTGTGAAAATTGCCTTTTTGTGTACTTCTTAAGCTCAGATTATTTTCTTAAGCCTAGTTTCTCAATAATTACACGGTAACGTGCAATATCAGTTTGCTTTAAGTAGTTCAGTAGTTTTCTTCGCTTACCTACCAACGTGATGAGCGAACGCTCAGTGTTGTGGTCTTTTTTGTTTTGCTTTAGGTGACCGGTCAAGTGATCGATACGGTAGCTAAACAAAGCGATTTGTCCTTCAGCTGAACCTGTGTCCTTTGCTGATGCGCCGAATTCGGCGAAAATTTCTTCTTTCTTTTCTTTAGTAAGGTACATACCAAAATCGTTTTAGATGTTTGTAATGCTATAAGTGCGCAAATATAGATAAATTATTCACTCTGAGCGGCTTTTTGAAATTTATTCAGTCTCGTCTAGACTCCAGTATATCTTTGTACCCACGGCAATTCCTTGCGCTGCCGCTTGACCACCGAGTACTTCCAATACATAGGATGCAGGGGCGCCACTTGGCAAGCTTTTCATCGAACGTGGTTCTGCGTTGGCTTGTATGCTCACTACATCATTCATTGCATTGATGTAAATGATATCTAACGATACTAGGGTGTTTTTCATCCAAAAACTCCGCGGTTGATCACCACCTGGCATAAAAAAGAGCATTGCCCTGTTTAGTGGTCCAGATCTGCGGTACATCATGCCAATCTCTATAGCTTCCGGAGTAATGGCATATTCTGTTTCAAAGACTGTTGTGGTGTCCCTCCCGTTTACGGCCCAAACCATACCGTCCATCCTGAAGGGCGGTTCATACGGTTGACTGGGTTGTTTTACAGAAGGTTTTGTGTTAGAACTGAATTTACCAATACTGCCCACGACAGACGGAATGATAAATGCGGCCAACCCGAGGCCGACAATCCATACGGCGTATTTCCTGAATGCATTCATTATAATGATGATTTGTTGCGCTTGCTCAGCGCCATAAACAAAAGTCCAATTGCAACCAGCGGAATACTTAGCCACTGACCCATATTAAATTGCATGCCTTGTTCGAAATCTACTTGCACTTCTTTGAAATTTTCAATGAAAAATCTAAAGCCAAAAACAAGCACTAGAAAAAATCCAAATAGAAACCCGCGCTTTTCTCCAACAGTAGTTTTTAAGTAGAGTAAAACGAGAATAATAAAAAAGAGCCAGTAGCCCGCTGCTTCAAACAACTGTGTGGGGTAGCGTGGAACGCCAACCACCTGAGTTTGTGCGTGCCAGCCATTTTCATCTTCATATACCGTTACCTCTGGAATGCCCTGAACCAAAAGGTTTTGATTATCGGGATCCTGTGTATTGAGAATACGCGGTAAAAAGTCGGTGGCGTACTGCTGCGTCTGGACGTCGTTAAGACGCACGAAGGATAGGGTAGTATTCAGTATTGGATAGGTAATGGAATCCGTACGTACGAATTGGTCGGTGGATTCAAAACTCACTGATTTTAGTGTTCCTCCGTATCCACGCATCAAGGTATTGCGACCATGCTCCACAAATACCGTTTCAAAAGTGCTGTTGGCAGGAGCGCCATAAATTTCCGAATTGAACCAATTTCCCATCCGAATAAATCCGGCTGCTAACGCTACAACGATAACGATTCGGTCTAAGGTCCACAAAGGGTGTTTTTTCGCTAATTTTTTACTCCAGTAGAACATGGCTGCTACAATTGCAATGGCTGCACCGTGTGAGGCTAGGCCGCCTTTCCATACCATCAAGATTTCTTCCAGGTGATCCTTGTAGTAGCTCCAGTCGTAAAAAATAACGTGTCCCAGTCGAGCACCAATAATCGTAGCGCCGACCATCCAGTAAATCAGGCTGTCCATGAGCTTGGGATTGACGTTTTCTCTTTTAAAAACATATTGCATCCCGTACTGACCCAAAACGAAACTGATTATAAACATCAAAGAATAGTACCGGAGTTCGAAGCCGGCGATAGGGATGTGGTTGGGAAAGTCCCAGAGAATAGTCAAAAGCATAATGTTATTCTTTCCAGTCTACAATAAATAGATTCGTCGCGCGCGTGCCGCCGTTATTTCTATTTGAAGCGAAGACTAATTTACTACCGTCAGGCGAGAACATTGGGAATGCATCAAAAACACCGTCGTAGGTAACCTGTTCTAGACCCGTGCCGTCGGTGTTGATCATGAAGAGGTTGAAAGGATAGCCGCGCTCGCTGTGGTGATTCGATGAGAAAATAATTTTCGTACCGCTCGGATGATAGAATGGAGCCCAATTGGCATTTCCTAGCTGGGTAACCTGGGTCAATTCTGAGCCGTCCACATTACACGTGTAAATCTCCATGTGGGTGGGCTCGACCATACCATTTGCAAGAAGGTCTTTGTACTTTTTAACCTCTTCTTCAGTCTGCGGACGTGAACTTCTAAAGACTAATTTCTTACTATCAGGACTGAAAAAAGCGCCGCCGTCGTAGCCTAGACCCGACGTAACCTTTGCGATGTTAGAGCCGTCTATATCACAAGTGTACAGTTCTAAATCACCACTGCGGTCCGATGTAAAGACAATTTTAGTTCCGTCAGGACTTACAGTAGCTTCCGCATCGTAACCTGGGCCAGAAATCAAGGTATCCACAATGTGCCCGTTCAGGTCACTTACGTAAATGTCAAAATCGGGGTAGATGGGCCATACGTAGGCGCCGCTTTCGCCGCGTTCGGGCACCGCGGGACAGGCAGTATCGCCTCTGAATGTACTGGCATAAAGAATCGTAGAATCGCCCGGCATAAAATAGGCACAAGTCGTACGGCCTAAATCATTCGAAATGAGCTGCGGTTCTTTATCCCATATGGTATCTATGTTCCAGTCAAAAGCATAAATCTGATCGCATTGATTCCCCCACTTTTCCGCATTGCTTTGGAAGGTGAGCATGGTTCCGTCAAAACTGAAATAGGCTTCGGCATTATCGCCGCCATTAGTCAATTGTCGAATGCCTTCAAGATGAATTTCTTCGTCGTAACTGATTTTGTCCTCCCAAGTCGCTCCGCTCGCTCCATCTGCAGATTCAGGGTTAAATTGACAAGCGAATAAGGCAAAAGCCGCAGCGAATAGAACTAGTTTCTTCATTATATAAGGTGAGATTAGCGTATGTTTTTGTCTTTTAATTCTTTTTCAAGTGCGCTTCCCGGTACAGGATCCCAGCCATGTCCGCCCCAAGGGTGACAACTGCCAATTCTTTTTACGCTCATCAGAAAACCTTTAAATGGACCGTGGATCTTAACCGCTTCGGCCGCATAAACACTACAGGTGGGTTGGTAACGGCAAGAAGGACCTAGCAATCTTGAGAATACCGTACGGTACAACCAAATCAATGCAAGTAAGGGAGCTCCGAATACTTTCAAAACGACATCCTTCACAGCTTTCATTTTTTAGAGGCTATAACTAGTGCCGTCTGCGCCATCTTTGAGCTGGATACCGGCTTCTTGTAATTGATCTCGAATTAAATCTGCCGTTCCCCAATCTTTGTTCAAGCGGGCTTGTGCTCTTAATTCAATCACCAATGACATGGCTTTATCTAAGGCGTCTTTATGGGCGTCTGAAGAATCTACTGACTTTGACCGTAAGCCTAAGAGCTCAAAAGTGAAAGCGTGTAAGGTAGTTTTAAATATGGCTAATTCGTCAGCGTTAAGTCCAATACTGTCCTCCGCGGTGCTGATCCATTTGATGGCTTCGAACAGATGTGCAATGAGAATGGGCGTATTGAAATTATCGCTCATCGCTAGGTAGCATTTGTCTATCCACGGTTGAAGTGCAATGGTGGATTCCTTTGACGGTTCTAAGGTTTCCAGTTTTTCTAATGCACTAAGTAACCTGTCGTGCCCTTTTTCTGCCGCAAGTAAAGCATCATTACTGAAGTCTAACACACTACTGTAGTGCGCTTGCATCATGAAAAAGCGTACTACTGACGGGCTAAAGGCTTTGTCTAATAGTGGACTGTCACCGGCGAACAGTTCCCTCGGTAAAATCGTGTTACCGGTACTCTTGCTCATGCGCTTTCCGTTGAGCGTCAACATGTTCGCATGCATCCAATACTGTGCGCCTTTGTGTCCTGAGCAAGCGCTGTTTTGTGCAATCTCACATTCGTGGTGCGGAAACTTCAAATCCATTCCACCGCCATGGATGTCAAACGACTCGCCTAAATATTTTGTGCTCATCGCTGAACACTCTAAGTGCCAGCCTGGAAATCCTACACTCCATGGAGAAGGCCAACGCATGATGTGTGTCGGCGATGCTTTCTTCCAAAGTGCAAAGTCTGCAGGGTTGCGTTTTTCTTCCTGACCATCTAAAGCACGGGTACCGGCTTGTAGCTCGTCCATTTTACGCCCTGACAGGATGCCGTAGTCGCCTCCATTTGCATTGTAGGCGGTCACGTCAAAGTACACTGAGCCGTTGCTTTCATAGGCCCAGCCTTTGTCTAAAATGGTTTGAATCATTTCTATCTGTTCGCAGATATGTCCAGTAGCAGTAGGCTCGATAGAAGGAGGGAAGGCATTCAGTGCATCCATGACTTTATGAAAGTCAACGGTATAACGTTGCACAATCTCCATCGGTTCTACTTGCTCTAAACGTGCTTTTTTTGAAATTTTATCCTCACCAGCATCAGCGTCGTTTTCTAAATGCCCTGCGTCCGTAATGTTTCGAACGTAGCGCACTTTGTAGCCGATATGCTTTAGATAACGGAAAATCATGTCGAAAGATGTGAACGTTCGTGCATTCCCTAAATGCACATCGCTGTAGACCGTTGGGCCACATACATACATACCCACATTGCCTTCGTGAACGGGGACAAAAGCCTCTTTTTCACCGGTAAGGCTATTCTCAATATTCAAGGGGTAAGAAGTGTGCAGTAGTTTCACTAGACGCCGAAATCGGTTGAAAGGTTTATATAATCTAAAAATTCTCGCTTCTTCACCTCGTCCTTGAAGGCACCACCGAATTCCGCAGTAACAGTTGAGCTCTCGATATCTCTAATGCCACGAGAGTTTACGCAAAGGTGTTTCGCATCGATCACACAAGCGACATCGTCTGTACCTAGGCTTTCTTGCAACGCTTGAACTACCTGGCGGGTGAGACGCTCTTGAACTTGCGGACGTTTCGCGTAGTAATCTACAATTCTGTTCATTTTACTCAATCCAACTACTTTACCCTTAGAAATGTATGCAACATGTGCACGACCCACGATGGGTAAAAGGTGGTGTTCGCAAGTAGAATAAACGACTATGTTCTTTTCCACCAGCATTTCATTGTAGCGGTAGGAATTCTCGAATGTGCTCATTCCCGGCTTCCGCGAAGGATCTAGTCCTCCAAACGCTTCGTTGACATAGAGTTTTGCTACGCGCATTGGTGTTCCTTGCAGACTGTCGTCCTCTAGGTCCATACCCAAAGTAGTTAGAATGCCTTTGACATGCTCCGCGATGGTTGCGATTTTTTCTTCATTAGAAAGGTCAAAAGCATCTTCGCGTAACGGCGTTACTGCTGTGAAACTCTCGTGTGCATCGCCGATTTCATCAGCGAGAAGTTGGTTAATAGTATCAGACATTCTTTTAGTCTATGCTTTTAAGGGCCGCAAAGGTACAAACTATTAATCCCAAAAAGGGACCCCTTGTTCACGTGCTTTGGTCTCTAATTGGTCCAATTCGTCAGCAATCTTTTCCAACGCGGCAATTGCATCAGTAATCATCGCTTCGGCATCTTCTTTCATAGTACGCATGGTACCCGTCGGCGCGCCGCGGTGATTGAACGTTCCCCACGCCAACAATCCAGTAACGTCTCCAAGTGAACCTGCCGTCTCAAACTCGCGCTTCTTTCGCGTAGAATTGCCGTTTAATAAAACGCCAAGCTCCTTCAATTCCACCTCAATAGTGCGGGTTGTAGACAGATCCTCTAGACTAGCACCCGGCGTGTTTCTTAGTCCAGCACGTAATTTATTCAGTGCATCGTTAAGTTCTGAATACCTTGCGCTTACCTCGTTCGAACGTGCCATGAGTGCATCTACACTTTGATTGAACTCCATGTCTATACCTTCGTAATTGTACAAGTGATTCACTTTGAATTCGTGGCGGGCTACTAAAGTTTCCAGGGTTCCGTTCGTCGACCTGCTAAGGCTCATATAGTACGTTCCCGGCAGGACGAATGTGGTTCCATAGGCTTCAGTAATAGGTTCTCCATTTGTACGAATAGAAGCTTTACTGCTCATGCGACCGTCCCAGGTGTAACGTGAAATGCCCTTGCTGTCCGCTTTTGTAAATCGGGCGACGGGGTTGCCTAGCGAATCAGAGACTTCAAAAATTAAATAGGGTTGCTCTTCCCAATCTTCTTTCTGTAACTGATCTAAACTAGGATAGTGTGGCAATTCCTCATTTGCTTCTGACCGATTTTCTTTAACGCGATTTGCCCCTTCTGCTAAATACCATTCGAAGGTTGTTCCAACTTCAGGGTTTTTAGCTTTATACAATTGCGCACCTTTGTAGGCCGTGCCTCCAATGCTAGCGCGACGGAATAAAAGACCTGGCTTCGTTGTAAAGAACGCCGACTCTTGTTCCAGAACATACTCCAGCTCACGAAGTGGACTGTAGTTGTCTAAAACGTAAAAACCACGTCCGAAGGTCCCTAGAACCAAATCGTTTTCGCGCTCTTGTATAGCAATATCGCGTACAGCGATTGTCGGCAGTCCGCTTTTGAGTGCCGCCCAATTTTCACCGCCATCTAGGGTAAAGAATACCCCGAATTCCGTTCCTGCAAATAGTAAGTTCGGGTTAATGTGGTCTTCAGCTATGCTGTACACGCTGCCTCGCTCTGGTAAGTCTTTTGCAATGTCATCCCAGCTTTTTCCGCCGTCAATACTCTTGAAAAGATAGGGTTTGAAATCGCCATTTTTATGATTGTTAAACGCTGCGTAAATCACTTTTTTATCGTGTTGCGAAGGCATGAGGTCCTGCACATAGACTAAGGGTAAATTCAGCGATCCAACTTGCGTTTTTGGTAAGCCTGTGATCGTTTTTATACTACTCCAGCTGTTGCCATCGTCTTTAGATTTCCAAACGAGTCCGTCGTCCGTTCCTACCCAAAGGTGCCCTGCGTCTAAAGGGCTTTCACGGAAAGTTACGATATTACCGTAAATGGAAGTGCTTTTGTGCAGCGCGATGGCTTCTGGTCCCCAGTAGCGATCCATGATAGGCAATGTGTTGCGGTCCAGTTGTCTGCTGAGATCACCGCTAATGGTTGTCCAGCTATCGCCGCGATCAGTGCTTTTAAACACTTTATTTGCCGCGAAGTACAAAGTTTTTTTCTGATGCTTACTCGCAACCAGTGGTGCATCCCAATTCCAACGGTACGGTGCCTCCTTGTAACGCGGCTGAGGTTGTATTGGTGTCTTTTCCCCGGTTTGTTTATTAAAACGAACCAACCATCCGTATTGCGCTTGTGCATAAACAATGTTTCCATCGTCAGGATCCGTCGCGCTTTCAAAACCGTCACCACCATTGGTAACGAACCAGTCACTATTGATAATGCCTCGTTGATTGATAGTTTGGGACGGGCCGCCTAAACTATTGTTGTCTTGAGTTCCTCCGTAGATGTTGTAAAAAGGCCAGTCATTATCTACAGCCACACGGTAAAATTGAATCGTTGGTACGTTCGCTTTCCAATTCCAACTCGACATGCCGTCCCACGTTTCATACAGTCCGCCATCAGTACCAATGTACATGTGGTCTGTGTTCGCGGGGTCAATCCACAAGCAGTGATTATCCACGTGCTTGAAGCGTTTTGGTATGTTCTTAAAACTCTTTCCGCCATCGGTACTAACATGGGCATACGTATCCATACTGTAAACGGTGTTTACATCGGTCGGGTGACATACAAACTCAACATAATAGTTACCCGATGTTTCATGTCCAGAACGCTTGTTCCAGCTTTCTCCGCGATCGGTAGAGGAAAAGGTTCCGTGACCTTCAACTGTGGCATAAAGCACGTCTGGATTTGCTGGAGAAATATCCATACCAATTCTTCCAACATCACCGCTCGGGAACCCATTACTTACTTTATTCCAATGCGCTCCGCCGTCCGTGCTTTTGTACATCGCACTGTTCGGCCCACCGCTGAGGTGCGTGTAAACGTGTCTTCTGCGCTGGTGTGCTGTAGCATAAAGTGTTTGCGAATCGCGCGGATCTATGTGTATTTCGTTAAAGCCAGTATGCTCGTCTACAAATAAAATGCGTGTCCAGGTTTGACCACCATTTTGTGATTCATAAATACCCCGTTCTCCGCCGGAAGACCAAAGGGGTCCGTAGGCTGCTACGTAAATATGATTACCATCGGTTGGGTCTATGGCGATCATTCCAATATGCTCGCTAGATTCTAGGCCACTTTTAGTCCAGCTTTTTCCTGCATCACGACTAACATAAAGTCCATCACCGTAGGCTACTGAACGCTGGTTATTATTCTCGCCAGTACCGACCCAAATCACATTAGAATTGTTTGGGTCAATGGCTATGCAGCCAGTACTGTAACTTCCTTCGCTATCGAAAATAGGTTCAAAAGTGGTTCCGTTATTTGTGGTTTTCCATACCCCAGAGGAGGCCAATGCGAGGTACATCGTTCCAGGATTTTTACTGTCTACAGCTAAATCGGCGATACGCCCAGAGGTGGTTGCCGGGCCTACATTGCGAAACTTGAATGCGCTAAGGCTCGTTTTCGCCCATAACGGCTGATCTTCCTTGCTTTTGCGTTGCGCATGTGCAGGTAGCGTGAATAGAATTGTAAATAAAAAGACTACTGCTGACGTAGTATTACGAAATGAATGGCTCATTCGGTGGTGTATTTAAATGAATTGGCCCACAATGTGTGTGGTCCTTGCAAATTACGTTAAAAGATGTAAAATGCCTTAGAATTTCCAGGTCGAACCAATGGAAAGTATCGAGCGCTGCCGTGTAATGGCTAAAGCTTCGGTGTAGGCTGCGCTGAACGGAAAGTATTGCGTGGATTGGCGGAGTTGACTCCAGCTCATAAAGAAGGTGTTGCCTTCGCTTTGTAAAGAGATGCCTAAACTTCGTCGCCACTGCGCGTCATGTCCTTCCTGAAATGGATTAGTGTAGCCGCCACCCGCTCGCAATGTGATGGGGCCTAGGCGTAATTCGGAGCCGACAGCAAGTGTATGCTGGTCTTTCAATTCGTCATCTATAATTTGATTAATGTAGCGCTCTTCTCTGCTCAGCGCTGCAGTGATTCGGTGTGGGATGTAGGTGTGACTGAGGGTAATGAGACCTAATCGGCCACCCACCAAAGTGAGTCCAGACTTTATTTTTGGCGCAGTCATCATACTCCATTCGTATCGCAGTCCGTAGCCTTCTGCCTTAGAAATGATCCGATTCACTGAAGATCGGGACGCTATCATTTCAGTATTCCAATTCTGGGTAAAACTATACACTTGAGGAAGGTCTATCGCGAGTCCCAAGCGCAGCGCTTGTGTAGGACGGTAAAGAAGTCCCGCATTTGCAGTAATTCCTATGCCACTGTTGTCCCAATCGTCTAATACATCGAGTGAAGTGAGGTCGGTTGTTTCAGAATATCGCTCCTCATGTGCAACTATCACCTTTTCATACGAATGCACAATTTTAAAGGAAGCGCCGTAATAAAGTTGTTTGTTTGCCGCCGCCCCAAAACCTAAGGTCCACTGATTTTTCATACCTGTTCTATGAAGGTCGTGAACGAAATCTGTGTTGTTGAGATTGGCGGTGCTGTAGTATTCGCCTGTGGTGTCGTTGCGGTCCGATGCATAGCTCTGGTACAACATATCTTCATACGGTCCTACCCAAGGCAGGTCATCCGGAACAACATAATTGCTGTTTTCAATCCACTGTTGTTGTATGCTTCCCCCTCCATTCTGCGAGTAGCGTAAATTTTGACGAAATAAGTCGTCTGAATTATAGGTGAAGAATATGTTCCATCCAGTTTCAGGTTCTGTGCCTACATAGCCTAAGTTGGCTAGATTTAATGTGAATGCGTTTCCGGTTGGGAATTGATTACTGTTTTTGAAGGTAGTAGTGCTGTAGATGGAAAGATCGCTTCCGAAGGCAGCCTGGCGGTAAAGACCTGCTCCAGCTGGATTTTCGGCAAGCGCCGTAAAGGATCCACTCATTGCTGTCATTGCACCAGAAAGACTGTTGTAACGTGCATCGCCCCACACTACGGGCTGGTTGAGTTCAGCGAAATAGTCAACACTTTGTCCGCTTCCTTCAACCCAAAGCAAAAAAAGCAGTGCGAGTGCTCGAGTTTTTTTCATCGTCTCCTTGAACCGCTAGAATTAGAGGTGGAACCGCTTCGCGAGGGAGCAGATGGAGTGTAAGAATTTGAGCCTCGCGATTCAGGAGCACTGTTACTTCGATAACTGCCACTGCGCTCAAAATTTGATCTCGAGTTGGGCTGCGAATATTTTAAATTCTTCCGAATAGTGCGCTTTGGTTTTACGGCTTCGCTTGGTCGACTATTGCCGCGAGGGCTCGTCGTCGTCGAATTGCGGCGAGATTTTTGTGCGGATTCAACCAGCGGTTGCGCCCAGCCTCGACCTGTTTTTACGGGTGACATGCCAGTTTCTTGAATCATGTAATTACGCCAATCCGTTGTGTAGTTGTCTATGCGGCCGTTTGTACTGCCCTGTCCTCCGTTTCTGCGGTATTTGTTCGGACGTCGGCCTCCATAATTAATTCCAGTTCGGGTAGGCTCGTTCGAAGATGATGCCGTTGTGTTCCCAAAATTAGTTACCCCGTTCCATGCATTATATCCATAACCGTATGAATTATATCCGTAGGGATTATAGCCCATGGTCCAGCCGTTATTCCATCCATATGAACCATAGGTATAGGGTGAAAATCCGCCCATTCCAATGCCGTTGTTCCAACCGTATGGATGACCGTTCATTGTATTCCATGAGTTAAATCCCATGGTATTGTTCCATTGCGGATAGAAAAAGGTGCCAAATCCAGGCGTCCAGTAGCTTCTGCTATTATTCCACCAATTATTATTGCTGCCCTGAAATGGTGCTGAAACTAAGGGTTGTTCCCCTTCCCAAATGAGTGCATAATCTTCATCCAAATAGGGTTCACCGTCCATGCTGCCCATTGCTTTTGCGTTGGCAAAACGAGGTGCGGGCAAAACAGGATTATAGTAGTTTTCATCCTCGAAATAATTTTCCGTCAAACTCACAGAACTCCCACATGATGATAATATGAGGGAAGAAATGAATAGTAGTAGTATGGGCTTCTTCATAACTTCTGTAGATTTGCGTTCTCAATTACAATGTACAAAAGTTATACCAAGCTCAATTACATGGCAAAACATCTCACAACCCGCGAGGCAGATTATTCGAAATGGTACAATGAATTGGTGGTCAAAGCAGATTTGGCGCAAAATTCAGGAGTACGCGGCTCCATGGTTATAAAGCCTTACGGGTTTGCGATCTGGGAACGTATTCAAGCGGATCTCGATAGACGATTTAAGGAAACTGGTCATATGAATGCCTATTTCCCGTTATTCATACCAAAATCCTACTTTTCGAAAGAAGCATCGCACGTAGACGGATTCGCCAAAGAATGTGCCGTGGTCACACATTACCGATTAATGGACGATCCCAATGGTGGGGGCGTGGTGGTTGATCCTTCTGCGAAATTAGAAGAAGAATTGATCGTTCGTCCTACCTCTGAGACTATTATTTGGGACACCTATAAGGACTGGATTCAGAGCTACCGCGACTTGCCTATACTTGTAAACCAATGGGCCAATGTAGTGCGTTGGGAAATGCGTACGCGTCTTTTCTTAAGAACGGCAGAATTTTTATGGCAAGAAGGTCATACAGCACATGCAACGAAAGAAGAAGCCATCACGGAAGCGGAGACTATGTTGAATGTCTACACAGATTTCGTGCAAGATGTAATGGCCATTCCGGTGTTACGCGGTTTGAAAACCGAAGGCGAACGATTTGCGGGCGCACTAGAGACCTACTGTATCGAAGCTTTGATGCAAGACGGTAAGGCCCTGCAAGCAGGTACATCTCACTTTTTAGGTCAAAATTTTGCCAAGGCATTCGAGGTGAAATTTCAGAATAAAGAAGGCAAACAAGAATACGTTTGGGCAACATCATGGGGCGTTAGTACGCGATTGATGGGCGCACTTATTATGACACATAGCGACGATAATGGATTGGTTTTGCCGCCAAAATTGGCTCCATACCAAGTGGTTATTGTTCCCATATATAAGGGTCAAGAGCAATTGGATGCCATTAGTGAAGTGGCTGAAGACTTAATGGGTCAGTTACGTGCTCAGGGTATTACTGTAAAATACGACAACCGGGATACGCACAAACCGGGCTGGAAGTTTAACCAATACGAGCTTCAAGGAATTCCATTACGCATTGCGATCGGTCCCAAGGATCTTGAGAAGGGTAGCGTGGAATTGGCGCGTCGAGATACCTTAACAAAGGAGTTCGTAGATCAAAAAGAGGTATCGACGAAAATTCCGGAGTTACTCGACGAGATTCAACATACGTTGTTTCAAAAAGCGCTCGACTTTAGAGAAGCACATTCTCAAGAAGCGAATTCTTGGGAAGAATTTGAGGCGCTAATGAAGGGGAATCCAGGATTTGTATACGCGCATTGGGATGGAACAACAGAAACGGAGAATAAAATCAAAGAATTAACGAAGGCTACCATACGTTGTATTCCATTGGATGCTAAGGAGGAAGATGGGGTTTGTGTCCTTACTGGAAAACCAAGCAAGCAGCGTGTAGTCTTTGCTAAGGCCTATTAAACGGGGGTGCGTTTAGGACTAACATTATTTTGGAATTTTTGATTGAATGTGTTGCGAATTTAAAAAACGTTGTTACATTTGCACTCCCCTAGCAAAATAGGGGTGCGTTCTAAAACATTAAGGCCCCTTCGTCTATCGGTTAGGACGCCAGGTTTTCATCCTGGAAAGAAGAGTTCGATTCTCTTAGGGGTCACAACTATTTAAGAATAAAAGACATGGCAAACCATAAGTCTGCTTTAAAAAGAATTCGTCAGACAGCTAAAAAGGCTGCACACAATCGTTACTATCACAAAACGACACGTAACGCTGTGCGCAAACTTCGCGGATCAACTGACGCCACGGAAGCTGCGGAAATGCTCCCACGCGTAACTTCTATGCTTGATCGCTTGGCAAAGCGTAACATCATTCACCAGAAGAAAGCGTCTAACTTGAAGTCAAGCTTAGCGAAGCACGTCGCTGCGCTATAGGCTTTTCTTTACCGTGTAAATATTCAGTGAGCCCGCTTCCGTTAGGAAGCGGGCTTTTTGTTTTATAAATCGCCCGGACTACATCGTATTTTCTTTTCGACTGCGTTACCAAGCGTCTAAGACGAGCTAGATATGCTTAAGTTTTATCGTCTCTTTTTCCCGTAGTTATGGCCATCGTCCGCGCGCTCTTTTGTTTACCTGTTCTTAAGAGGGAGTGCATGGGGTAGGGGCAAAAAAAATCCCCGCCGGAGGCGGGGATTTGAAGTGGTATTTAATACCGTATTTATTCGGCGTATAATGCATCGATTTTTACTTCGTATTTCGCTAGAATTGGTTTGCGCTTCACCTTAAATGTTGGGGTCAGACAACCATTGTCGACGGTGAATTCGTCGGTATCAATGATTATTTTTTTCACTTGTTCCCATTTACCGAACCCAGCATTAGCACGCTCGACATCTTGCCAAACACGGTCGCGTACTTGTTGATTATCGGCCATCTCTTCGATGGTTGTGTATGTTATGTCATGGCGCGAACACCATTCCTTAACGCCTGGCTCATTTAAGATACAGATCGCAGATGGGAATTTGCGCCCTGAACCAACGACCATACTCTGTTCAATCAAATGCGACGCCTTTAGTTCGTTCTCTATTAACTGCGGAGCTACATATTTACCTCCAGAAGTCTTAAACATCTCTTTCTTACGGTCTGTGATGCGGATAAAGCCATCTTCAATTACACCAATATCACCTGTGTGGAACCATTCACCGGTCATTACCTCTGCGGTGAGTTCGGGTTGCTTGTAATACCCCATCATGATGTTGGGACCTTTTGCAAGAATCTCGCCATCTTCTGCAATTTTAGCTTCAACACCATCAATCACTTTACCGACTGCACCAATGCGAAGCATACCAGGTTCTGCCGTAGTATTAACAGAAATCACTGGAGACGTTTCCGTAAGTCCATAACCTTCGAGAATGGGTACACCAATTCCATTGAAGAATCGTGCCAATCGTGGTTGCAATGCTGCCGATCCCGACGCAACAGCTTTGACCTCAGTCATCCCTAAAGCAGTACGGACCTTGCTGAATACCAGCTTGTCCGCTATGCCTAATTTCCAATGATAGAATCCGCCATTTGAATGTTCCGGTTCCCATTGTAAAGCAAGGCTAACGGCCCACTCAAAGATTTTAGTTTTCAGCCCGCCTGCACTGGTACCATTAGCAACAATACCGTCAAAGAATTTCTCTAATAGACGAGGGACAGCAGTGAAAATAGTTGGCTGGCAGTAGTTTAAATCGGCTTTAATGGTTTCAATAGACTCAGCAAAGTAGATGCTGGCGCCATTGTACATATATAGGTATTGAATGAAACGCTCGAAGCTGTGGCAAACAGGTAGGAAGCTCAAAGTCTTCGCTTCGCCTTTAATTAGCCCTGGGATGCGCGGTGTAGCTGCAATGACATTGCTTACCACATTTTTATGGCTCAACATTACCCCTTTTGGTAACCCTGTTGTTCCTGAGGTGTAGATAATAGTAGCAAGATCTTCAGGATTCACAGCGTCACGCGCTTTTTCAACCTCAGCTTGACGGGTTTGATCGGCACCTAATTCCAACACCTCTGACCAGTGGTTTTTACCCTCGTAGTGTTCAAAGGTGTAGACCTTATTCATGTGCTCACATTTGTCGAGAACTGCAGATACTTTATCGTAAAGCTCATCGTTGGAGACAAAACAGTAAATACTCTCACTATGATTGAAGATGTACTCGTAATCTGCCTCCGTCATAGTAGGATAGATTGGTACATCTACAGCGCCAATTTGTAAAAGCGCGTGGTCCATAATGTTCCATTCGCAACGGTTGTTGTGCGAAATCAGAGCAACTTTGTCACCATGTTTAACACCAAGTTCGAGCAGCGCGCGACTTGCTTGGTCTACAGCTTCGATGAATTCTTTTGTACTGTAGGCTTTCCATTCTCCACCGACTTTCGAGGTCATCATTAGTTTCATTGGAATGTGTTCCAATTGGTAATGTGGAATGTCAAATAATCTAGTGGGTTGTTTCATGTTTTTGTGCTCTTGATAAATGTATGTATTGCGAACCTTCAATATAGCAAAAATGTACTATCGACCTTTATTTGAATTGCGATCATATAGTACCTCACCTCCAACGATAGTTTTGACTACGTGCGTATTTTTTCGCAGTGTAGGGGAGTGGTTCCAGAGATTCGTGTTCAAGATGGTGAAATTGGCTTGTTGACCCAAGGCAATACTTCCGTAGGTCTCTTCGCCAAAAGCACTGTATGCGGCGCCCGAAGTCATCGCATAAATTGCCATTCCGGGGCTTACGGTTTGGTCAGGTAAAAAGCCGCCATCAGGCCAATGATTCTTATCCTGGCGTGTAGTAGCAGCGAAGAAAGTGGCCAATGGGTCAATGTGTTCGATCGGAAAATCGGTACCGAAAGCTACTCTTTCATTAGAAGCATTAAAAATTCGTTTGTAGCTATATGCGTGCTGAACACGATGTGATCCTAAACGGTCCTCCACCCAATACATGTCGCTTGTCGCGTGGGTCGGCTGAACGGAAGCGATAATGTTCGGATGGGTATAGAATACGCTATCCTCTGGGGTCATGATTTGAGCGTGTTCCACCCTAAATCTAAGATCCGCTATGGTGTCCAATTGGTTAAAACATTCTAATAAAACGTGGTGTGCGCTATCCCCAATGGCATGCACACAAAGTTGCCAGCCGTTCTCAACGCATCGCTCGCGCAAGTCATTGAGTTGTCCAGGGTTCAGAAGTGGTAGACCGTAATGATCCGGCAAGTCGTGGTACGGGTCGCGCAGTAAAGCGCCTCGCGAACCTAAGGCGCCATCGAGATAAGCTTTGACGCTTTTTACTCTGAGCAGCGGTTTTTCAATGGGACCGTTTGACTCGAAATACGCCAAGTCTTCCTCGTTGTTGCTGATCATCGCATTTACAAAAAGATGGAATTGACCTTCCTCTTGCAAAGAATCCAACAAGAGGATTTGGTTGGTTGTAAGTCCTGCGTCAGTCATTGCAGTAAGTCCATATTTAATTAAACTATCCTGCGCTCGGAGCAATGCTGCACGCCAATACCTGCTGGTGAGTTTTGGCAAAGTGACTAACGACTCTGCATTGTCTACAAGCACGCCGTCGAGAATTTGTCCGCCCTCAACGGTTGTACTGGGCGTAATGGAGAAGGTGTCGAGCACTGCCTGATTGACCCAAGCTGCATGCCCATCGATTCGAGTGAGGTAGATGAGTTTATCTGAAAATTCTGCAAGATCTTGAGCCATTGGGAAATCTTGTGGCGTCCAATCATTCTGATCCCAACCGCTGCCGATAATCCATCGTTTGTTGGGATGCAGTGCGATGAAGGATTCAATACGATCTATACACTCTTGCTTAGATGAGGCTCCGAAAAGATTAACAGTACTGAAGGTACGGGCATATCCGAAAAGATGCCCGTGCGCATCAATGAATCCGGGGTAGAGGTGCTGCCCCTCTAGGGACAGCGTCTTTTTCGCTCTCGGTAATTTCGCACCTTCACTGTGGTCAATAATAGCCGCAATTTTGCCGCCTTTGATTCCAACGGAATAATTAGGCTGTTCACTGTAACTCCCCGGTTTATTCGAGGGGTTGTGCATTTCGAAGTTCGTAAGCAATAGATCCATTTCCTCAGCTGGGGTGCAATTGCTCAGTGTGAAGATGAAGAGAAGGTTATAAACAACAAATCGGTTAAAAGTGTGGGAAAGATTGCGCATAGAATACAAATGAGTTGGTACAAGAATACCTAAATTTGTCCAAATTCCTTTCAATAATGAACAGCACTGCCGTAGCGACTTTAGATCAGGCCCAAGAAATGGGGCTCCGCGCCGAAGAGTTTGATAAAATCAAAGAGATTTTAGGACGCACTCCCAACTACCTCGAACTTTCCGTTTATGGTGTAATGTGGAGTGAACACTGTTCTTACAAAAACTCTATAGTCTGGTTGAAAAAACTCCCGAAGAAAGGACCTCATATGCTCGTTGAAGCGGGAGAAGAGAATGCCGGTTTAGTAGATATAGGTGACGGATTAGCGTGTTGTTTTAAAATAGAGTCACACAATCACCCTTCTGCAGTAGAGCCGTATCAAGGTGCTGCAACTGGCGTGGGCGGAATAAACCGTGATATTTTCACGATGGGTGCTCGTCCTATCGCGCAGCTGAATTCATTGCGTTTCGGTAAGCCAACAGAGGACCGTACAAAATGGTTAGTGAAAGGTGTGAGTAAAGGCATCGGAGATTATGGAAATGCCTTTGGAATTCCTATTGTTGGCGGTGAAGTTTACTTTGACGAATGTTACCATCAAAACCCATTAGTGAACGCGTTTTCCGCAGGTATTGTAGAGGTGGGTAAGCAAATTTCTGCTACTTCTTCTGGTGTAGGAAATCCCGTGTTTATCGTGGGTTCTGCTACTGGAAAAGACGGTATTCACGGTGCTTCTTTTGCTTCAAAAGATCTTGATGAAGATTCGGCTGAAGATATCCCATCTGTACAGGTAGGTGATCCGTTCCAAGAAAAATTGCTTTTAGAGGCAACTATGGAATTGGCAACTACTGATGCAGTAGTGGGTATGCAAGATATGGGAGCTGCGGGGATTACCTGTTCTTCTTGTGAAATGTCCGCTGCGGGAGAACACGGTATGGATGTTTGGTTAGACAAGGTGCCACTTCGTCAAAATATGGAGCCATGGGAAATCTTATTGTCTGAATCGCAGGAGCGCATGCTCATTGTCGTGGAAAAAGGTAAAGAGCAGAAAGTGCTCGATATTTTCGACAAATGGGATTTAGAGTGTGAAGAGATTGGCGTCGTTACTGAAGGAGGAACAGTGAATTACTTCTGGGATAGCGAGCTTGTGGGAACGTTGCCCGCAGAAAGTGCTGTTTTAGGCGGTGGTGCACCGGTTTACCACAGAGAGTGGTCGGAGCCTACGTACTACCAAGAATTCAAAAATTTTGATATAAACGCTGTTGAAGAGCCTGCAGATTTGAAATCGGTTGCGACGAAAATGGTGGCGCTACCAAACATTGCCTCAAAACGCTTTATTTACGAGCAGTACGATAGTATGGTTGGAACGCGTAACATGGGGACTAATGATCCTTCTGATGCGGGTGTCGTAAACATAAAAGGCACAGACAAGGCCTTAGCAATGAGCGTAGACTGTAACAGTAGGTTTGTAAATGCAGATCCTGAAGTAGGATGTGCTATGGCCGTTTCTGAAGCAGCTAGAAACATTACCTGCTCGGGAGGAATTCCATCGGCAGTGACGAATTGTTTGAACTTTGGGAATCCATACAATCCAGAGGTATACTGGCAGTTTGTAGGTTCAATCAAAGGTATGAGTGCAGCTTGTGAAAAATTTGAAACTCCGGTGACTGGAGGTAATGTCAGTTTTTACAACCAGACTCAAATCGGAGATACGATTGAGCCGGTATTCCCTACACCGACCATCGGTATGATCGGAGTGGTTGAGGATAAAAAGTTCATTACCACGTTGAGCTACAAGGCAAAAGGAGATTTGATTTTCATGATCGGTGTAAACCGCGATGATATTTCTTCATCACAGTATTTGATTAACATACACGGTGTGTCAAACAGCTCGACTCCGTATTTTGACCTAGAGGAAGAGTATGCAAATCAAAAGCAAGTACAAATGTTGATTCGCGAAGGCGTACTCAATAGTGCGCACGATTTAAGTGAAGGTGGACTTTGGGTTGGCTTATTGGAGAAAGGCTTCGCTAGTGGACTTGGTTTTGACATTACACTGCCAGCTGAACATAGAAAAGATGCAGTGCTCTTTGGGGAATCTGCTTCTAGAATTCTCGTTACTGTGAGCGAAGAAAATAAAGATAAGTTTATCGACTTGATGATGCTTAATGGTTGTGACTTTGACCTATTGGGTCATGTTACCAAAGGGGGTGTACGCGTCGATGACGAAGATTGGGGTCACGTTAGTGAGTACCAAGAAATTTACGACAGTGCGCTTGGAACGATATTGAGCGCGTAAATCGAACAACAGGATTAGAAATTTGGACGGCCTTTACGAGAGTAGAGGCCGTTTTCTTTTACATAGCGGCCAATGCGGTATTCAAGCCCAAAGGTAATTCCAGTCGTGAGACTTGTGGCAGGCGAAATGGGGTAATAGATGCTGCCATATACGGCCCATTTTGGTCGGATGACTGATGAAAACCCTAAAGAAGGAGTCATTCCGAATGTATTGGCGCGTTGCTGACTTATTCGCTCGGCAGTTTGAACGATTCCTGCTCCCATACGGATTTCACTCGATAGCGGTTTTAAGTCAAAAGCTTTTAACAGACTAATGCTTCGCCAGTCGTTGTAGACATTCTCTTTCCAAACTGCCCCTCCGTCGGTCAGTCCCTGTAATTCGATATAGGTGTTGTGTGTTGCTTCAAAAGCAATTCGACCGCTGACGTATGGAAATCCCGCTCCTAAACTAACGTAGCTAAACCGATTGGGATTCATCTGTCCTACGTCTTGCCCTACAGAGTGAAAACAAGTTGTACTTAAAATGACAAGCAGTAAAAGTCGACGCATTATTCAAGGATTGGGCTTCACTAAGTTCGAAATTTGACCCGGTGTGTCAATCGGCGAATAAAGAAATTTATTCACTATTGGTAATACTTGACACAATTTCGAAAGGTATTTGCATGCGCTTCGATGATCGTTTTAATCTCAGGACTGTAGCCGCCGCCCATGTTGATAACCAGAGGAATGGCATTACGGTGACAACGTGAGATTACTGCAATATCACGGTCTTTACAGCCGTTGAGCGTGAGTCCCATGCGTCCGAGTTTATCGCTTTCAAGAACATCTACACCGCTTTGAAAGAAAACCAATTCCGGATGTACTTTTTCGAAGAGCTCGTCTAAAGTTTCGTTCAATAAGCTGAGGTACGTTTTGTCCTCAATATAATCGGGCAATGGAAGGTCTAAATCACTGGACTCCTTATGGTAAGGATAGTTTTTTTCACCGTGCATTGAAAAGGTGAAAATTCGTGAGTCATCCGCAGCCATGGCAGCCGTTCCATTGCCTTGATGTACATCGAGGTCGACGACTAAAATACGAGAGACGCCGCTTTGGTCAAGTGCGTAGTGTGCTGCGAGCATAATGTCATTGAGCATGCAAAAGCCCTCTCCACGATCATAAAATGCGTGATGGGTGCCACCAGCTATATTTAGCGAACAACCGTTTTTAATGGCGAACAAGGTATTGTCGATAGTGCCTTGTCCTATGGTTCGCTCGCGCTCAATCAACTGAGCACTCCAAGGAAAGCCGATTTTTCTTTGTGCTTTGCCATCGATACTTCCGTCCAGTAAACTTTGAAAATAGTCCGGACAGTGTGTTCGCAGGATTTGTGTTTCCGAGGCAAGATCTGGAGCGAAAAAGTTTTCCTGTGTTAAGGTCCCTTCGTACAACAATTGCTGTGGCAATAGGCTGTATTTAGACATAGGAAACCTATGGTTATCCGGCAAATGATGGTGATAAATGGGCGCCCAGGCGACTTTAATCATGTTATTGCCGCAACACGGCCCCAGTACGTTTGTTCAATTGGTCAACAATCCGTTGCACCGTTTTGTCTACCGCTTTATCGTTGAGCGTTTTGTTGGCATCCTGGAAAATCATACCAATGGCATAACTTTTCTTATCCGCTGGAAGTTTATCCCCGTCGTACACATCAAAAAGGAATACATTGATTAAAAGACCTTTACCTACCTGTAAAATGCAATCTTGTAAATTCTGATACTGCTCAGAACGATCGACTAATAGAGCTATGTCACGACGAACAGAAGGGAATTTTGGTAAGTTATTGAACAGTGAAGCGCCGCGTTGCAACACTAGGTTTTTACATTGATCCCAATTGATGCTCGTGTGTACAACAGCCCCTTTAATGTCAAAGTGTTTTAAAACTTTAGGATGTACTGTGCCTAAACAGCCAATGGTGCTTTTACCTGATTTAAAAACAACATACTCGCCATAAAGTGAATGTTGCGCAGTAGTTGAGGATACCGACAGCCCTAATCGCTCGAAAAGACTTTCAAGCAGGCCTTTCATCCAAAAATAATCGTTCGGTTGACTTCTGGAGTCCCAGTACTCTTCTCCCTGTGCGCCGGCGGCAAAAAGATCAAGCTGTACGTTTTCATAATAGCCGTTCGATCCTTTTCCGTAGGTTTTTCCTCGCTCGAAGAATCTTAAGTTCGGCTGCTGTCTCTTTTGATTGAAACTGATCGATTGAAGTCCACCAAATAGAAGGTTATTCCGCATCACATTGAGGTCAAGGCTCAACGGATTGAGCATTTCAATGAGTGACGCTGACACTTCGGGTAGGAGTGCGGTGTAATCTGTTCCTTTCGCCAGGCTGTTGTTCATGATTTCGTAGAAGCCATTACCTGTCAATTGATCCAGAACGCTACGCTCGATTTTTTCTGGTCGAGGATCGTGAACGGCAACGCTAATGCGCATTTGATCTGGAACGGGTACTTCATTGAAACCATAGATTCGCAGTAACTCTTCTGCCACATCTACATCGCGAGTGACATCCACTCTGTAGGTAGGAACTAGGATATGCCACATATCTTCTTCAATAGCCTTGATTTCAAAATCAAGCAATTCAAGAATTTGCGTCATTTTTTCCGCTGTCAATTCGACACCTATGAGCTTTAATACTTTTGAACGGCTGAACGCTATAGCAACACGTTCAAAATTTTCAGGACCTTTATGGTCTCGAGCACTGGCTGTACCTCCTGTTAACTCGCATAGCAACGCAACGGCATATACGTGTGCATCAATGGTTGCATTTGGGTCAACGCCTCGCTCATAGCGGTAACTGGCATCTGAATTTATAGCATGACGTTTTGCCGTTTTCCGAACGCGAACGCTGTCGAAATAGGCACCTTCAAGGTAAATGTTCTTTGTGCTTTCTGTTACGCCGCTATTCGCTCCGCCCAATACTCCTGCAATGCATAGGGGTTTAGTAGCGTCTGCGATAATGCAATCTTGTGGGTCTAAAGTACGTTCCACTTCGTCTAAAGTGACAAGCTTTTCTCCCGCTTTTGCTGCACGTATGTTTACGGTGTTGCCACCAATAGTATCTGCATCAAAGGCGTGTAAGGGATGTCCAAAGGTGTGCAGTACAAAGTTGGTACTATCAACTGCATTGTTTTTAGGCGTAAGACCAATAGCAATCAAATGCTCTTTTAGCCAATCTGGACTTTCTGTGATTGTCACGTTTGAAATAAAAGTACCGTTGTATGCAGGACAGCCATTTTCGTCTTCAATATTTAAAGTGATCGGGTTTGTGGCAGTTTCAGGCGTTGAGCCATGCGGCACCTCTAGTTTCGGTGCGTCTAACCCCTTGGTAATCATTGCGGCACGTAAGTCGCGAGCTACACCAATGTGTCCCATCGCATCTGTGCGGTTCGGAGTTAAGCCTATTTCAAATACGAAATCACTCTCCACGTTAAAAACTGTACTACATGGCGTTCCGGGTGTCAAAGCGGCATCGAGTACCAAGATTCCGTCGTGATCGCCCCCCAGCCCTAATTCATCTTCGGCGCAAATCATACCTAAGCTGACTTCGCCACGGATTTTACTTTTTTTGATTTTTAATTCTTCACCGCCGGGATATAATAGCGTGCCTACGGTCGCTACAGGGACCTTTTGACCTGCAGCAACATTGGGTGCGCCGCAAACAATTTGTACGGCCTCTTCCGCCCCAATCTCTACAGTAGTGATTCGAAGTCTATCTGCATTAGGGTGTTGGATGCAGGTAAGCACTTCTCCGACGACAACCCCTCGAAGTCCACCAGGTATGGTCTCCACCTCTTCCAAGCCTTCAACTTCTAGGCCGGTGTCCGTCAATAATTCGGAGACGAGCTCCGGGTTGAGATCTATAGGTAAATAACGCTTAAGCCAGCGGTACGAAATCTTCATTGGGTCAAAATTGATTGAATATCAAAGTTACACTTTGCAAGACAATCGCAAAGGCTTATTTCGTCTGAATTAGAATAGGTTGAAAAGAACTAATCCATAGATTCCAAAGCGCAGAAACCGTACTAACGTTAACACGACAAAATGCTTAAAGGGAAACCGGTTGAGCCCGCATAGTTGACACACGATAGGATAGGGTAACGGCGTCAGAGCAGCAAGGATGATAAGCAATCCTCCAAAAAGTCTTAATTGGTCTAAAGTGGATTTGTGCCGCTCTAAAATCCGGTTTTTAATAATGGCTCGAGTACGTAAAAATCGACCTATGAAGTAGCTCGCGATTCCAGCGCTGTAGCTTAACGAGGCTAGAAAAAACAGCATCCATCTTGGTTTAAGCGTTTCATCGGCCCAAACGATGAGGAGTTCAGGAGTGATGATTCCGAAACTCACTTCACTCGCGAAAAACAGTCCCAACAATACAGGAGTGTTCAAAGTGAGTGTGATCCATTTGACAGCAGAATCTATATCCACTATCCAGGTATCAAACGCATAGAATAAACCTAGGACTGCTCCAATGGATCCCAAAAATTTCAGAAGGTTCCGTCGCATAAAAGCATAACCGCCTGAACGCCTAAGCAGCCTGTGGTATCCTTTCAAAATGGTGGGTATGCGTTGTTGCATGGGGTTATGATATTCTATTCCAACCCCATTGATCTTTATAAAGTTCAATCCAGCGCGATTTTATGCTCTGGTGGTCAGGATGGATGAGTTGGGCATCGTTGCGCAATAATTGTTCCACAACTTCTTTAGTCCAATTCAATATCGGACCGTCGTTCAATAAGGAGGCTAATTTAAATTGAAGCTGTCCACTCTGGCGCGTCCCCATTAAATCTCCTGGACCTCTCAACTGCATATCAACTTCGGCAATTTCAAACCCGTCGCTCGTGCGGACCATAGTTTCTAAACGAGTTTTTGCATCTGAGGAAAGCTTGAAGGAGGAGACCAGGATACAGTAACTTTCATCGGATCCACGGCCGACACGGCCGCGTAATTGGTGCAGTTGGCTCAGGCCGAAGCGCTCTGCATTTTCGATGACCATGACGGAAGCATTGGGCACATTTACTCCAACCTCAATCACTGTGGTGGCGACCATGATGTTCGCTTTACCCTTTGCAAAGCGTTGCATTTCACCTTCCTTCTCCGCTGCGGACATTCGGCCGTGTACGACTGCAATCTGGTATTGGGGTCTAGGAAAATCGCGCAAAAGCTGCTCATATCCAACTTCAAGATTTTTTAAGTCCAATTTTTCACTCTCTTCGATGAGTGGAAAGACGACATAAACTTGTCTTCCAGCAGCTATTTCACGTTGCATGAAGCCGTTGAGCTTTAGACGATTTTTATCAAAAAGATGTAAGGTTTTTACAGGCTTTCGTCCTGGTGGCAATTCATCAATAACACTGATGTCGAGGTCTCCATAAACCGACATGGCAAGGGTTCTCGGTATGGGTGTGGCCGTCATCACTAAAACGTGGGGCGGGTGCTCGTTCTTTTTCCAAAGCTTCGCTCGTTGGGCAACACCGAAGCGGTGTTGTTCGTCAATGACTGCTAGTCCTAGATTGGCAAATTTCACTGTGGGCTCGATCAGCGCATGTGTTCCAATCAGGATTTGCAAACTACCTTCCTTTAGTCCAGTATGTATTTCTGCACGACGAGCCGCCGGTGTAGAACCGGTCAATAATGCTACCGAAATACCCGCTGGATCGCACAGTTCCTTTAGTCCGTTATAGTGTTGAGTTGCTAAAATTTCAGTCGGAGCCATGAGCGCTGCTTGGTAACCATTGTCTATGGCTAGAAGCATTGCAAGTAAGGCGACAATCGTTTTACCTGAGCCTACATCGCCTTGCACCAACCGATTCATTTGAGCACCCGTTCGAACATCCCCTCGAATTTCTTTGACGACACGTTTTTGAGCTTGAGTCAATTCAAAGGGCAGGTGGTTGCTGTAGAAATTTAGAAAGAACTGACCAACTTCCTTAAAAGTATAGCCTTTTATGGCTGTTTTTTGGCGCAGTTTGTTGCGCTGCTGCGTCAATTGAAGAAAGAAGAATTCTTCAAATTTAATTCGCTTTCTTGCCGCCTCAAGATGCTGCGCGGAAGGGGGGAAGTGAATCCAATTCAGCGCTTGTATCTTACTGATCAGTTGATGTTTTGTTCGAAAAGCCTCGGAAAAAGTTTCTTCGAATTGGCCCAATTCTTTTTTGAGCACCTCTTTCATCACCCGCGCAATGCCCTTTGAGTTTAGGCCGCGTTTGGTCAGTTTTTCTGTGGTGGAATACACAGGCTCAACGGCAGAGTCCTCGACCTGAGAAGGGGCATAGATTTCCGGGTGCGGCAGGCTTTTTTTACCGTTGAAGTCGTTCATCTTTCCGTAAACCACCATGGGCGTATTCGGCTTTAGACTCTTCTTAACCCACTTTGCACCTTTAAACCACACCAATTCGATGAAGCCTTCGCCGTCGGTGAATGTTGCGACTAGTCGCCGTTGACGAGGTGCGCCCAGTTCATCAATCTTTACGATTTGACCCTTGATCTGAACTTCACCGCTGTGGGCGTGTAACGAGCCTATGGTATGGAATTGGCTCTTATCCACGTAACGAAAGGGATAATGCTCTATGAATTGCGCTATGGTCCGTATTCCGAACTCTTCAGCGAGAAGGGCCGCGCGGTCCGGACCAATTCCGGGTGCATAGACTATAGGGCTTTGGGTAGTGCTCATCGTTGTAAAAGTAAGTATCTTTTGCCCCACGAAAATGCAAAACCAAGGCACAAATATCTTTAGACTCGTTACGTTGCTTGCGGACAGCGCCTTATTGTTAGTGCTGTTTGTGGTGATCGGCTATTGGCGTTTCGATGACCTGCGTATCGCGAATCCGGAGTATTACAACTACTATTTGCAACTGTTGGTTTTGACAGTAGTCAGTTGGTTTGCGGCGGGTCGTTGGTCGGGTATCTTTAGTTATACCAGCGGTTTAGAGCAACGGAATGTAACGGCAAATGTGTTGCGTGCTGCCTTGGCCCAATTCGCCATTTTGGCCATTATTGTCGTCGGTTTAAAAGGCTATTACTACAGTCGCCTCTTCTTGGCCACGTATTTCATGTTACTCTACGGTCTAGCATGGCTCTACCGTTTACTCTTAGTTCACTATTTAAGGAGACAAATGGCTCGAGGCAAATGGCAACGGACGTATGTCTTAGCCGGAACACATGCTACAGCAGAAGCGCTAGCAAAACTTACGGAGTTGCGCCCAGAGTTGGGTTGGTCCTACAAAGGCACTTTTGACGGTAAGACTAAAGCGGTTGATGAAGTCATTTGCGCACATGCGCCGGGTACTTCTGCTTACCAAGCCGCAGCAAATTTTGCCTTAAATGAGGGCATGCGCTTTCGATTCCTGCCAGATATGGGGCCAAAATATGCTGGCCAGATGTTTTTAGAAAACCTTGAAGGAATTCCGCTTTTTTCGCAGCGTCGCGAGCCGCTGTCAAACTGGACCAATGCCTTTATAAAACGCATATTTGACGTACTGGTTTCGCTGGTCTTGCTAATTGCAGTTGGGCTATGGTTGTTTCCGGTGTTAGCGATTCTACTTTCTTTAACCGGTGCAGGTTGGCCGCTTTTTAGCCAACGCAGAGAAGGACTCTCAGGAAAGACTTTTACCGTATTGAAGTTTAAAAGTATGAATGGCGAAGGCGGGAGTAATTTCTTGCAGCGCTGGATGCGAAAAACAGGTTTAGATGAATTGCCTCAATTATTCAATGTGCTCTTAGGTCAAATGTCAATGGTCGGCCCACGGCCGCATACGGCAGGCGATGGAGCAATCTATGCTGCATCTGTAGCATCGTATAAGATTCGCTATTGGGCCAAGCCGGGGCTTACCGGATTAGCGCAAGCCCGTGGCTTGCGCGGTGGCGGTACAGCAGCACGTCCAGAAATGCTCGAAGAGCGCATCAGAGCCGATGTCTACTACATTGAACATTGGTCACTGGTCTTGGATCTACGCATAGTCATAGAAACGGCCGTGCGCACTTTATTCGCACCGGCAACTTTACATTCAAAATAAAAGATGAAATACCCCAATCTTCTTAATCGATTTCAAACCTACGTTCAAATAGATACGCAGAGCGATCCTCACAGTTCCACCGTGCCGTCCACGGAAAAGCAGAAAGATTTAGCTCGGGTGCTCGCAGAAGAGCTAAAGGAAATGGGTGTTGTAGATGTAGACATGGACGATTTAGGATACGTTTACGCTACGGTACCTGCGTCGCCGGGTCACGAAAATGCTCCTGCAGTTTGTTTTTGTGCACATATGGACACTTCGCCAGAATATTCTGGGGCTGGAGTGGTTCCCACGTTGCATCACGATTACGACGGAGGTGAATTGAAACTCCCTATGGACAGTATCGTTATTTCCCCCAACGATTTCGGTGCCTTAAAGGAAATGAAAGGGCACACTATTGTGACATCAAACGGAGCGACATTGCTTGGTGCAGATAATAAAGCGGGCGTGGCAGAAATCATGACTGCTGTGGAGGCGCTGATGCAATCAGAGGTACACCACGCGACGATGAAGGTACTGTTCACCCCAGATGAAGAAATTGGTCGTGGTGCCGATCATGTAGATTTGGAAAAATTAGGTGCCCAATTCGGGTATACCATGGACGGTGCCACAAAAGGCTCGATTGAAGACGAAACATTCTCGGCAGACGGTGCCACTATTATATTTCGAGGTGCCAATACCCACCCTGGTTTTGCATTTAAGAAAATGGGGAATGCTGTAAAAGCGGCAGGTGTGTTTTTAAGTCTTTTGCCACGTCAAGAATGGTCTCCAGAATCGACCAAAGGTGAAAAAGGCTTTGTCCATCCCTATGAGATAACCGGTGGTGTTGAAGAAGTCCGTATCACAATGATACTCCGTAGTTTCGATGCAGCTGAACTTGAAGATTATGCAGCGCTTTTAAATGCTTTGGCAAAGCAAGCTTCGAAAGCGGTGAAACGAACCTCTTACGAGATTGAAATTTCTGAGCAATACAGAAACATGAAAGAAGTGTTGGACCAGCACCCCGAGGTGGTGGGTTATGCAGAGCGTGCCATTGATGCCTGCGGTTTGCCGGTACGGAAATCTAAAATTCGTGGCGGTACAGACGGTTCGAAACTCAGTTTCATGGGTTTGCCTTGTCCCAACGTCTTTGCAGGAGAGCATGCGTTCCACAGCCCGTATGAATTTGTAAGCTTACAGGATATGGAAAGTGCCACCGATGTGATTGTTAAGATTTTAGAGCTTGTGGCTCTCGACCACGCATAAAAAAACCGCCCTTCGGCGGTTTTTAAAGTTAGCCTCTTGCGGCATAAGCTTTGTTTAGTGCATCTGCTAATCTAACACCACCTTGTGCCAGTCGTAAATGAAGTAAGTCGCTGTGGTCATAAATATAGCGGTATCCTAATTTCTCAGGATCATCGAATGCATAGCATTGTTCCCGGAAGATGACACTTTCTCTCACCCAATCTTTGACGGTTGAATTCTTCCATGATTCGATATCAGAAGCTACCCGGGTAGACATTACCCAAACGCTGTATTCAGTGTAAGACATGCTCCAATAATCAATCATTCCACTGTCCCATACACGGTGGAGGTTTGAGCTTTGCCAAAAGAACTTTACTTTAACATTATTACCGCCCATGTCTGTACCGTTTCCACAATGGAGTGGTTGGTGTACATCACCTATCAAATGCGCTAAGGATTTCAATGCAAATGCTTCATCAACGCTAAATTTTCCAGTTTCAATCTCGCGTAAGAATTTCTCGATTCCTTCCCAAACATCACCTTCCTCAGGATGTATATGTCCTTTTAGAGCATCTACATTTGCGACGGTACAGTAGTGGTATGGCTTTAGGCTGTCGTAGGCGTGGTCACTCTTAATGAAGTCCATCCAATTTGCCACCTGAGCGAGATCTTCGCCGCCCAATGTTTCCAAAATATGAGCACGTACTTCAGGATTCAAATGATCCATTGCGATGTGCCCAATAATTCTATGTCCGGTTAATCCCCATGAAAACGCGGTCAATGAGCTTAATACAAGCGTTAGAGAAAGTAGTTTTTTCATTACAAAGCAGAAGAAGGTTTAAAGTAGCCTATGATACGATCGTATCGTAATCCCATGCCACGGTTGTACATTATTAAAGTGTAATCGTTTTTAGTTTGCCAGTGGGTGCCTTCAGTGAGGACGGTGCTAACACCTCCATCCTCTCGGGGGTGTGCAAATACGTAATTATAATATCCTTGTTTTAACAGCACTCTAACCGTGTAGGCTTGTTTGTTATAGTTGTAAGAAAGTTCAAATTCCGGGTCCAATTTCCAATTGCTTAATTGTCCATAAACATAAACAGGAACTTCCAATTCTGGACTTTCCATAAAGAAATCTACCCAGCAATAATCACCGGCTAAATCTGGATTTCCCACATCCGCTCGCTGAATCAAACGACGTCCGTTGATGTCATTCTGAAAGCTGTAGACTGCAATGCTCCGATTCTTCTTTTCTTCCAAATACACCGACCAGCAGGTATCGAGTTGCGAAACTTTCACGCCCATGCCCACCTGATTGAGTCGCTTGGTGTCAAACGAATGGAATTCGACACCTCCTTCAAATGCATATTCGCCTAAGAAATTGTATTCCAATATGCCGTCATTAATAAAGGTTGGTTTTAAGCGAGTCAACGCGTTGTCCCAACGTCTGTTCTGTAAGATGCTCAAATCTAGGTCTTGGAAATAATCTTGAATGGGGTAACCCGCTAAGGCAACTTTAGCATTCACCATTTGCTCGCTAGAAAAATTGGTCAGGTCGGTTGCGCGCAAAACTTGAACGGAAGGCAAAACCAAATCTTCGTACACAATGAACCGGCGACGTATAATGAGGTCCGTTGGATCGTCATTTTGATAGACCTCCAGGATATAATTGCCACTAATACGCGGACGAGCATTTACATTTGGGACGCGAAGCGTGTAATGAGTGTAAGGAACGAAAGTACCAACGCTAATAGCGAAGTCGTTGAGGTAGTTGCCATCGAAACCGTCGAGGTATTGGTTGATCAACAAGTCTGATTTTTCCCAATCCTTCGTGCAATGGAAAATCTTGTAGGCATAATTGTTCCATTCATATGCCATGTCGTCAAAACTGAATTCAAGACCATTTTTTACGCCCAATTCATAGGCAGGAAAGTCTAAAGGTGTTCCAACAGGAGCGATTTGGATCGTTTTGAGGTATTCATAAGCTACTGTATCGCGCAAAACCTGACCCTTCAGGAGGCTTGAAATCAGTAGGATGACAAATGTCACGGACTTATTAACAGACATATTCATAAATATTGGTGTCTAAGGTACAATTAGTCTCGAATTCTTGAGGCTAAATGAAACACGTATCCTAATTTTGCAACCCAAAATCATCTTATAGTACGATGTCTCAAACCTTTAAGATTCGCAAGGGTCATGATATTAAGTTAGTCGGAAGCGCTCCCATAACAGATTTGGGCCGCATTACGGCATCTACTTACGCTGTGACACCCCTAGATTTTCCTGGAATTACTCCGAAGTTGGCTGTAAAAGCAGGAACGCAAGTAAAAGCAGGCGATACTTTATTTTTTGATAAAGATCGACCTGAAGTGAAAATTTGTTCTCCCGTCTCTGGTGAAGTGGCTGAGGTAAAGCGCGGTGCAAAGCGTAAAATCCTGGCCGTTTTGATTTTAGCCGATTCGGACATCACCTATGCCGATCATGGTGCTTTCAGTTTTTCTGGAGGAACTCGTGAAGATGCTGAAGCACATTTTGGTACAACGGGTGTAGGCGCATTCATCACTTCACGTCCTTATGGTGTAGCTGCAAGCATGTCGGAAAAGCCGCGTGCAATTTTCGTTAACGGAATTCAAAGTGGCCCTCTTGCAGGAGACTTAGCCTACCAACTCACAGGCAAAGAAAAATCTATAGTAACAGCGGTAAAAGCACTGAAGCTAATGACCGAGGGTACGGTGTACGTTAGTCATGATGCGGATCAGGCCCCTATTGAGGCGCTGCAATCGCTAGAGGCCACCCACATTACGTTTTCAGGAAAGCATCCGAAAGGACTTGTAGGAACGCAGATTGCTCAAACAGCACCTTTGAATAAGGGTGAAATTGTTTGGACCGTCAATGCCATAGACCTTCCTACTATCGGTGCAGCTTTTGAAACGGGTGAGTACCGTCCAGAATACCGGATTACGGTCGCTGGATCGAAAGTAATAAATGCCGGTTATGCTAATGCGCTGCAGGGCGTTTCGCTCGCACAGTTTTTATCTGCGAATGTGAACACAGACAACACGCGTGTAATTTCGGGTGACGTGCTCACTGGATCAAAAATTGAAAATGACGGTTTCCTTAGTTTCGGTCAATCGCAGTTAACTGCAATACCAGAAGGTAATACAACTGAATTCTTTGGTTGGGTTTTGCCTGGGTTTGGTAAATTCTCAACGAACCGTGCATTCTGGAGCTGGTTGTTCCCGAACCGCGAATACGATCTCGATACCAACATGCACGGCGAAGAGCGCGCGTTTGTGGTTACCGGGGAATATGAGAAATTCATCCCAATGGACATTTTCCCGCAGCAATTGCTCCGTAGTATTTTGATCGGTGATATCGAAAAAATGGAACAATTAGGCATCTACGAGGTTGTCCCTGAAGATTTCGCTTTGGCAGAAGTAGCCTGTACTTCGAAATTACCGCTGCAGGAAATCGTTCGTAACGGATTGAATGACCTTAGAAAAGAAATGATTTAATAGCCAGATTATGAAGTTTGTACAAAACATATTCGACCAGACTAGACCGCTTGTTGAAAAAGATGGCAAAAGAAACATCCTCTACCCGTTGCACAACGCAATTGAGACGATGGCATTTGTTCCAGATCACACGGCGCACTCAGGTGCACACGTACGTGATGCCATAGATCTTAAGCGCACCATGGTTACCGTGATTTTCGCCATGGTTCCGGCATTGCTTTTTGGTATGTGGAACATAGGCCGCTTGCACTTCGGCGCTTTCGGTGAAGAAAGTACGTTGTTAGACAATGTGATTTTTGGCGCCATCAAATTATTGCCCTTAATCATTGTTACCTACGCTGCTGGTTTAGGTGTAGAGATTTATTTCTCTTGGAAACGCAATCACCCGGTAAATGAAGGTTTCTTAGTTTCGGGTCTACTCATTCCATTGATTATGCCCGTGGACATCCCACTATGGATGGTTGCAGTCAGCACGATTTTCGCCGTGTTGATTGGCAAAGAAGTTTTTGGAGGTACAGGGATGAATCTATTGAATCCTGCTTTAACTGCTCGTGCGTTTGCATTCTTTGCGTATCCAACTTGGATGTCGGGAGATAAAGTATGGATCAATACTACTTCAACTGAAGGCAGTCAATTGGTCGATGGTTATTCTGGCGCAACCGCATTAGGAGATCTCGCAACGACTGTAGGTCAAGGCATGGGAAACCCTGCCACAGAAACAGTAATGGCACAGTTTGGTCCGGAAGGCACCTATTCGTTAGCGAATGCCTTTTTAGGGTTGATACCCGGATCTATAGGTGAAACTTCTGCAGCGTTGATTCTTCTAGGAGGATTATTCCTTGTTTTTAAAGGAGTGGGGTCGTGGCGCATTATGGTAAGCTTCTTTATCGGAGGTTTTGTAATGGCTGCAATATTTAGCGCTTTCGCAGTAAATGAATTCATGGGATTGAATCCTTTGCACCAGCTGATGTTGGGCGGCTTCATGTTTGGTATGGTCTTTATGGCTACTGACCCTGTTAGTGCATCACAAACGGCAACGGGCAAATTGATTTACGGATTCCTTGCAGGTTTCTTTGGAATTATGATTCGTGTCTTCAACCCTGCTTACCCTGAAGGTATCATGTTGGCCATTCTATTCATGAATGTTATGGCTCCTTTGATTGATCATTACGTAGTTGAAGCGAACGTAAAACGTCGCGCGAAACGTTTAGCAAACGCCTAAAACCTAAGATATGAACGTTAATAGCAATGCATATACCTACACCTTCGCTACCGTTATGGTAGTTGTGGTAGCCGTTTTATTAGCTGGTGCCTCTTTAGGGCTCAAATCCAAACAAGAGAACAACGTTAAACAGGAGAAAATGCAGAGCATTTTAGCCTCAGTTGGCGTGAAAGTGGAGCGGAGTGAGGCGCAAGCCAATTATGACGAGGTCATCAAAGAAGTTTTAACCATTAGAGGCGGGGAGGTCGTAAGTACGGATCGCGAAATTGGTTTCAATGTAGATATGGCTGGTGCGATCAAAGCAGAAAATATGGATCGTGAAGTTCCTATGTATGTCGCAAATAAAGGCGGAGAAAACTACTACATCATTCCTTTGCGCGGCAAAGGACTCTGGGGTCCAGTTTGGGGCTTTGTGAGTTTGGAGTCGGATGGAAATACAGTTGTAGGCGCTAATTTTGGCCACAAGAGTGAAACCCCAGGATTGGGAGCAGAAATCACTACACCGATGTTTACTGACCAGTTTCCAGGTAAAAAAATCTCTGAAGCAGGTTTGTTCCAATCCATCTCTGTGGTGAAACAAGGAACCTCTACTGGCGATTACATGGTGGATGGAATTTCTGGAGGTACGATCACATCTAATGGTGTGAACGACATGCTTGCAGATTGTCTTGCACCGTATGCAGAATACTTCAAAAACATCTAAGCCATGAGTACGGAAGTAAAAACTAAAGAGTCGTTGTTCTCAAAGAAGAACCAACAACTATTAAAAGATCCATTCAATGACAATAACCCTATTACCGTGCAGGTTTTGGGTATTTGTTCTGCCTTGGCTATTACGGTTAAACTAGAGCCGGCTATCGTAATGTCGCTATCGGTGATGTTCGTTCTTTCGGTAGGTAATGTGATCATCTCATTGATTCGTAATCTGATTCCTAACCGTATCCGTATTATCGTCCAGTTGGTAGTAGTTGCCTCATTGGTAATTCTCGTAGACCAATTCTTAAAAGCCTTTGCTTACGATGTAAGTAAGCAGCTTTCGGTATTCGTTGGATTGATCATTACGAACTGTATTATCATGGGACGTTTTGAAGCTTTTGCTTTGGGTAATGGTCCATGGAAGGCTTTCCTAGATGGAATTGGAAACTCTATCGGATATGGTGTGATTCTTATTGCTGTAGCGTTTGTGCGTGAACTTTTGGGTTCAGGACAGCTTATGGGAGCACAGATCATCCCACTGAGTTGGTACATCGACATGGATAAGGGAACGGGATTCTACGCCAATAACGGATTCTTTTTATTCCCTCCAATGGCATTGATTGTTGTAGGAATGATCATCTGGGCACAACGCGCGAAGAACACTAAACTCATCGAAGAAAACTAAGCCGACATGGGACAAGAACTAATTAACTTATTTGTCAAATCGATTTTTATCGAGAACATGATCTTCGCCTACTTCTTAGGTATGTGTTCGTATTTGGCAGTTTCTAAAACAGTTAAGACCGCTGTAGGTCTTGGTATTGCTGTAACTTTTGTACTGGTCATCACCTTACCGGTAAACTGGTTATTAGAGAACTATGTATTGCAACCAGGTGCCTTAGGTAAATGGTTGGGGGCAGGATTTGAAGAAGTAGACCTAAGCTTCCTTTCATTCATTATGTTTATCGCGGTAATCGCTTCTATGGTTCAATTGATTGAAATGATCGTTGAGAAATTTGCTCCAGCTCTGTACAGTGCATTGGGTATCTTCTTGCCCCTTATAGCAGTGAATTGTTCTATTCTTGGTGGTTCATTATTTATGCAGGAACGCGCTTTTGGGACCATCGCTGAGGCGACGGTTTACGGCCTAGGTTCAGGTGTGGGTTGGTTCCTAGCCATCGTAGCCATTGCTGCAATCCGCGAGAAAATCCGCTATTCGAATGTTCCAGCTCCTTTGCGTGGTCTAGGGATCACCTTCATCATCACTGGATTGATGGGGATTGCATTTATGAGCTTCATGGGTATTAAATTATAATTAGAGGTAGCTATGTTTTTATCTAGCACAGTAATTTTTTCATCGGTAGTCGTTTTCGTAGTAGTGATCCTTTTATTGGTGACTATTTTATTGCAAGCGAAAGCACGCTTGTCTCCAAGCGGACCGGTAAAGTTGAATATTAATGGTGATGATGTAGAGGTGGAATCAGGTACAACCCTGCTCACCACATTAAGCAGCCAAAAGATCTTCTTGCCATCAGCATGTGGTGGTGGTGGTACTTGTGGTATGTGTAAGTGTCAAATCACCGAAGGCGGTGGTGAGATTCTTCCAACAGAAACAGGATTCTTTAACCGTAAAGAGATCGCCGACAACTGGCGTTTAGGTTGTCAGATCAAGGTAAAGAATGACATGACCGTAAAAGTGCCGGAAGAGATTTTTGGTATTAAGAAATGGGAATGTGAGGTAGTCAGTAATTATAACGTTGCTTCCTTCATCAAAGAATACGTGGTTCGTTTACCAGAAGGTGAGAACCTAGATTTTGAAGCAGGCGGTTACATTCAGGTAGATGTTCCTGAGACTACAGTCGATTTTAAGAACATTGACATTACATCTCACCCGAAATTAGGTAAGGCACCAGATGAGTTTAAAGAGGAGTGGGATAAATTCAAACTTTGGGACCTTAAGATGGTAAACCCCGAGCCGTTATTCCGAGCTTATTCTATGGCAAACCACCCTGCAGAAGGCAATATCGTGATGTTGAATATTCGTATTGCAACACCACCGTTTGACCGTAAGAAAGGCGGATGGATGGATGTCAATCCAGGTGTATGTTCATCTTATGTGTTCGATCAAAAGCCAGGAGATAAGGTTACTATTTCAGGGCCTTACGGTGAGTTCTTCATCAAAGAGACAGATTCAGAGATGTTGTATATCGGTGGTGGTGCAGGTATGGCTCCAATGCGTTCGCATTTGTTCCACCTATTCCACACATTGAAAACAGGACGTAAAGTAAGTTACTGGTACGGCGGTCGCTCTAAGCGTGAGCTCTTCTATTTAGAAGACTTCCGTCAGATCGAAGAGCAATTCCCGAATTTTAAATTCCACTTAGTACTCTCAGAGCCATTGCCAGAAGACAATTGGGACCCGAAAGACAATATGGAAGATGAAGGAGATGGTTTCGTAGGATTCGTGCACCAGGCGGTGATTGATAACTATTTGAATCATCACGATGCACCGGAAGACATCGAATTCTATTTCTGTGGTCCGCCATTAATGAATGCTGCGGTACTCAAAATGGTAGACGATTTTGGTGTGCCGCCAGAGAACGTCAGTTTTGATGATTTCGGTGGATAATCGAAAAAATTTAGACTAAAAGCCGCTCCCTAAGGAGCGGCTTTTTATTTTCACGATATGAAGAAATGTATAGCGCTTTTGTCTCTCGCGATTTTAGCTTCGTGTTCGAGCCGACCCGAATTGGTTCAAATGACGAATCAGGGTCCCGCTCAAGGATCCACCTTTAGTATCAGCTATCTGGTGCCGGAAGGCTTGGATTACCGCACTGCAATCGACTCTATCCTGCTGTCTATGGACCAGCAAATGAGCTTATGGGTGGAGAATAGTGAGATTGTGGCGCTAAATAACGGTGATTCGATTTTTCTCAGTACAGATTTTCATGACGTTATTTTGAAATCACTTATGCTCAGTGAATTGACGGATGGCGCCTTCGATATATCCATTGCACCATTGATTCAAGCGTGGGGATTTTCTGGCGGCTCGCGAAAAGACGCGATCAATATAGACAGTTTGATGAATTTTGTTGGTTACAAGGGAATGGTTGCTCATAGACCGGGCACGCGATTGGAAAAATATGCGTTACCACAAGGCTACGCGATTGATGTAAACGCCATTGCTCAAGGGTATACGGTGGATGTTGTAGCCAGCCTTTTGGAAAGCGAAGATGTTTCTAATTATATGATTGAGATAGGTGGCGAGGTTCGTTGTAAAGGCGTCAATGCAAGAGGTCGGAAATGGCGCATTGGCATTGAAGAACCCTCGGAAGAACGTGTTACCGGCCAGTTTCAAACGATTGTTGAGCTGGACAGTATGTCCTTAGCGACGAGTGGAAATTACCGGAAATATTGGGAAGACGAAACAGGGCAGAAGGTCGTTCACAGCATAGACCCGGAGACGGGGCGGCCTGTCATCAGTAATCTTTTGAGCGCAAGCATTATTGCACCGACTGCGACGACGGCAGATGCATTGGCCACGGCTTGTATGATAAAAGGCATTGTCGGTGCTACGAACATGCTCGACCGCTTTCCTGGTGTGGAAGGTTACTTTATTGTAGGTGCTAAATTTGGCGAGATTGAAGTCATCGAGACTCCAGGGTGGAAGCGCTATACCGTTAACTAGCCTGTTCGAGCTTCGTTTCGCATTGGTTAGGATCTTTACCGCAGTAGGAACACGTTTCACCGTCTTTGTTTAAATACGGACTCTGAGAGGCACATGTACCCGCAAATTCACCGTCTTTTTTTGCCCAAATTTTAATTGCGATTCCCGCAAATCCTAATCCTAAAAGCACAACTGTAATTCCGATAAGCTTTAATGCAACCATGGGGAGCGTGTTTTTTCGTCAGCCAAAGGTACAACGCAGTATTGAATTATTAAGGCATACAAGCGCGAATGGAATTCTCGAACGAATCTGTGGTAACCGACGGCTGTGATGTACATTTACAAAACCATTTTAACTTAAAACCAGATACATATGAAAATTACTGTTGTAGGTGCCGGAAACGTAGGTGCTACAGTAGCAGATAACTTGGTTCGCCGCGAATTGGCGGAGGAAATTGTACTGCTTGATATCAAGGAGGGATTTGCCGAAGGTAAGGCCATGGACATGAACCAAACTGCGACTTTGAATGGATTTGATTCAAAGGTTGTCGGTTCGACCAATGATTACGGTAAAACTGCCGGCTCAGCGGTTGCAGTAATTACTTCAGGTATTCCGCGTAAGCCGGGTATGACTCGTGAAGAGTTGATCGGTACGAATGCGAAGATTGTTCAAATGGTAACAGAGAATTTGATCAAGCACAGCCCTGATATCATCATTGTTGTGATTTCTAACCCTATGGATACCATGACGTATTTGACGTCAAAAACTTCGGGACTTCCAAAGAACCGTATCATTGGTATGGGAGGTATTCTGGATTCAGCACGCTTTAAATACCGTTTATCTGAGCAATTGGCTTGTTCTCCAAACGACTTGCAGGCGCAGGTTATAGGAGGTCACGGCGATACTACCATGATTCCTTTAATCCATCACGCAACATACAACAGCATGCCGGTAACGCAGTTCCTTTCGCGGGAGCAGCAAGAGCATGTAGTTAAAGAAACCATGGTAGGCGGTGCCACATTAACTAAGCTTATAGGTACTTCTGCGTGGTATGCGCCGGGTGCTGCGGGTGCAGAATTGGTTGAAAGTATTGTTCGCAATCAGAAGAAGATGTTCCCGTGTTCAGTGCTACTTAACGGTGAATATGGACAAGACGACATTTGTATCGGTGTTCCAGTGATCATCGGTAAAAATGGATGGGAAAATGTAGTTGAGTTCGATTTGAGCGCAGATGAGAAGGAGAAGTTTGAAGCTTCTGCTACTGCAGTTCGTAAAATGAATGCTGCATTAGACGAAAATCTATAGACCCAGAGGGTCAAAAATTCAAACCCCCGAGCGCCGAGCGCTCGGGGGTTTTTTTATGCCAAAAATTAAGGGGTCACTTGAGCATTTTTTCGCCGGAGACGAAGGTGCAATAGCCTTGGCCAAAGATTCGATAACGCGTTTTAGCGATGATCTTGTAAACGAAGTCCCGAAAGAAGGTGGGTACGAGATGGAAAAAGCGGGTCCAACGGTAGCCGGGAAGTCGTTCGAGGATGAGCAAGGCAGCTTTTGAGCGGATATAAAATTGGCCGTCTAAATACAAAACGACAGAATCTTCATGTTTTAGGTGTTCCGGTAAATGTGCCTTGGCCCACTTGCTTGTCAATGAGGAGTAAGAGAATGTATCGTAAAAATCTCTAGAGTGAATCCAGTCGACACTTTTATTACAAAGGGTACAAGGGCCGTCGAATAAAACTACGGTAGCATTGCGATCGAATTCTTTATTTGGCATTATTGAACAATCAATCGTTCCACATTTGGGCTGCCGTTTTCCATTTGAAAGACAACCAGGTACATTCCTTCTGCAAGAGGAATAGAATTTTTGGTACCTGCCGTTACTTCTCCGAGCAGTCGCCCTTCAATGGAATAGATTTGTGCAGTAGTAATACGAGGGTCTGTACACTCAAATTGGAAAGATCCTCTGGTCGGATTGGGGTATAATAAACACTTTACTGGAATAGATGCAGTCTCTTCTATTGAAATATCGTTAAAAGCTTTGCCCTGGAAATAATGCAAGCCGCCGCTCATGTTTCCTAAAATCACATCTGGATAGCCGTCTGCATTTAAGTCACCAATGGCGGGGTGCAAACGAGATCCAGAAGCTAGAAAATGAGTGTCAGCACTCCGCAAGGTTGGGCGGAGATTAAAACGCATGTTAGGACGTTTCGAAATGCGCCCGCCGTAAGGCATTTGGCAACCGTCATTTGTAATGCCGTTCCAGCCTGTCACATCACCGTAGCGCATGCTGGAAAAAGAGGTACTCTGAAGTTGAACTGGAATATCGCCTGTTTGCGCATGTTTCGAAAAACAAATCTCCACCAGTAGGTGATCAGTACCGTTCCATGTAAAGGGGACGTCTAATGCAATATCGTTCCATCCGGTGGTCATAACGCGGATACCGCTATATACGGTTTGTAGGTTCTGTATTATGAAAGTAGTCTGCGCCGTATCTGAGACGTGTGTCATTTTGATATCAAAACCCTGAGTCAGATAAAGGCTCGTATTTGTGCCCAATTCAAACCCGATGGTTTTTATCTGCCCGTAAATTCCGCCTGCATTCATTAATTCGTCCTTACTAAATACGATCTGGGTCCGGCCATTACGCTTGGACCCTCCAAAGGGGGTTTCTTCTCTCGATGCAGATGTTGTTGTACCACCGCCAAGCACTAAGTCCAACGCTGTCGCACCGCTCATGATGGTACGTAAGCTATCTTTCTGCACAACGCCCAGGCTTTCTGATCCTATAAGTAGAGTAGTGTCTTGCCCGTAAACAAATGCGGGAGCTGCATACCCGTCCGGTGCTTGGGGGCTGGTCATGTCAATTCCTGCCCATGTAGCATCTACCAGTGTGAATGCACTAGGCATACTTCCCGTATTTTCGTAGTAGGCAATGGCACCAAGTTCATTTCCAATTAACAAATCGAGATCACCATCTCCGTCAATGTCGCCCAGTGCGGGTGTAGCAAAATTGCCAACGTCTATGGATTGTAGGTCGCCGCGATACGTGAAGCTGTGGGCTGTAAAAGACCCTGTGTTTTCGTAATAAAATAATTCACCCGTTTCTGTACCTACAATCATGTCCGGGTCAAAATCGCCGTCGAGATCACCAAAAGCCGGACTGAGGCTTGCTCCTAGGTTGTTATAACCGGCATTCGCCAAATCAGTATCTGTCAACGTGAAGGCAGGGGCCGTATTTGTTCCTGTGTTCTTGTACAACAACATTCGGCTTTCGTAGGTGCTCGGTGCAGTATACAATCCTTTGCCGCCAACTACTAAATCTAAATCCCCATCGAAGTCTATATCGACCAGGGCTGGCTTTGCGGCAGAACCTATATCAAGCATGTCGCTGACTAGAAATGCGGAGTCCAATGTTCCCCAACTAGGGTTGTTGAGGGTCCCGTTATTCGGATAAAGCCAATTGTTTTTTGTATTCTGTGATCCATTCAAATTGGGACTTACAATGAGATCGGGAATACTGTCAAAATCGACATCTTCATAAAATGCCGCTGGAAAATATTCTATTGCTGTGGGTTGAACCAGCGGGTAGAGCGTATCCTTTGTAACCATAAAAGCACTATCGATATGACCGCCATTGTAAGCTGCAACAAGGTTGGTGAAACTTACATCACCGATGAGTATATCTTGAAGTGTATCTCCATTTAGGTTGAGCGCCAACAATGAAGAACCCGCATGCATGCCGCCTGAAGTTTTCTGACTGAATTCAAGTTTTTGAACTCCAGCGCAGCCATTCAAGGTAAGGTCGTTAGAACTGAGGTTTTCTTCGAATCGGCCCCAGCAAGTTGTATTAAGTGTAAAATCAAGGCCGCAAGCGGTGAGGCCTTCATGCCAATTAACAGTCGCACTTTGCCCAAAGGTTAGCACATCTAGATCGCCATCACCATCAATATCAGAAATGGCAGGAATATCACTATTGAAGTTATACAGGTTGGTGGTCGTTGCACCGGCACTAGTAGTTAAGTAATTAGTGTTCAATGCCCAAGTGAAACTTACAGAATCTGTGGTGCTTGTATTCTCCCACACGCCCATTCCCCCCAAGACATAGGCGAAAAGATCTTTCTTCCCGTCACAATTGTAATCTCTGAATAGTGCCCAATTTTTTACTGCAGGGAGCAACGATGCATATTCCGGTTTACCCACCCAATTGCCGTTTTCAGCGATAAACGTGATCCATCTGCCGCCCTGTCGATCAAAGGCAACTAAATCCTCTACACCATCTAAATTCAAATCGACTTTAGACCATTGAGGTAAATCCACTCCGCCTAAAAAAGGGTAGGGTATGCTATAACCTCCAACATTCACTGTAGGTCCCGCCGACCAATTGAAATTCAATCGATTACTTTGGCCATAACTTAGTAGGCCAAAAAGCAGAAAAACTAGGGGTAAAATACAGGTCCTTCTCATAGGTACTCAAAGATAGGATAAACTTAGAAGCCTGCAGGTACAAAAAACTTTAGGTTAGGCACCTCGAACTGCCTATATTTGCGCGTTATTGAAAAACTGAAACAATCCATCAGGATGCAGAACAAAGGATTAATTACCGTTTTCGCGATTGCACTAGGTCTGGCTTCATTGTACCAGCTCTCGTTCACATGGGTCGCGAATAACGTCGCTAGCGATGCAGAGTCATTCGCCGCAGGAGATGCAAATGTTAAGTCGGCTTATCTCGACAGTATGATGTCGCAAGAGGTCTACCCAGTACTTGGGTTTACCTACGGCGAAGTGAAGAAAAAGGAAATGAACCTTGGTCTTGACCTCAAAGGAGGGATGAATGTCATCCTCGAAGTGAGCGTAAAAGATGTGTTGAAAGGTTTAGTGGCAAATGCCCAAGATCCTCGCTTCATCCAAGCCATCGCGAATACCGACGAAGCACAAAGTCAAGGTCAAAACAACTATCTAAACACGTTCTTTGCGGATTTTGATAAAATCAGCGCCGAAACTGGTGGCGGGTTGTTGTTGAGCGACGCTTCGCTTTTTGGTACGCCGGAAATGACGGACAAAGTAGGTTTCAATGCCGCAAATGATGCGGTACAAGCGGAAATTCGTCGCGATGTTGAGGCTGCAATTGCCAATGTGTTTACTGTTTTGCGTGCACGTATCGACCAGTTTGGTGTGGTACAGCCTAACATTCAGCGCCTAGAGGGAACCGGACGTATTTTAGTGGAACTACCTGGTGTTAAAGATCCCGCGCGTGTTCAGAAACTATTACAATCGACTGCGGAACTACAATTCTGGAATATGTACGAAGGAGCGGAGGTACTTCCATTCTTAGTTTCAGCAAACGATAAACTTCGCGACCTCGTAGAAGGTGAGAAAGCGACTACGGAGACCGTAGAAGAAGCACCTGATTTTAGCGATTTCGCCATTGAAGATGCTGAGGTACCTGCAGATTCTTCTGCTACGGATTCTTCAGATGTGCTCTCTACTAACAATCCATTGTTTGAAGTTTTCCGCCCAATGGTGAGTGAAACGGGAATGGCTATGCAAGGACCTCGTGTCGGATATTCACTCATTCGTGATACGGCGAAGGTCAATGCGTTTTTGGCACGTCCAGAGATCGTTCAAATGATGAATCAAGAATTGCGCAACGCGAAGTTCCTTTGGAGCAGTAAGCCAGAGCCTAATTCTGATATTATAACTCTTTTAGCAATCAAAGGCAATCGCGAAAACACACCCGAATTGGACGGTGGTGTGATCGTAGATGCGCGTCCAGATTTAGACGAATACAACCGCAACATTGTAACCATGGCCATGAATGGCACGGGAGCACAGAAATGGCAACGCCTAACTGCGGAAGCAGCTGCGCAAACGCCGAAGCGTTCTGTCGCGGTCGTATTAGACAACTATGTGTACTCTTATCCGCAAGTTCAAAATGAAATTGCAGGTGGTCGTACTCAGATTACAGGAAACTTCAGTGCTGAGGAAAGTGCGGATTTAGCGAATATTCTACGTGCAGGTAAGCTGGATGCTCCCGCACGCATTATTCAGTCGGATGTAGTAGGTCCTTCTTTAGGTAAGGAGGCCATCTCTGCATCGATTAATTCGTTTGCTATTGCACTCGCTTTGGTATTGCTTTACATGTACTTCTACTACAGTGGTGCGGGTCTTGTGGCCAATATGGCGCTGTTGATTAACATGTTCTTGATCTTCGGTATTCTTGCTAGTTTGCGAGCAGTATTGACGCTTCCAGGTATGGCAGGTATCGTATTGACCATCGGTATGGCAGTAGATGCGAATGTTCTTATTTTCGAGCGTATTCGTGAAGAAATGCGCCTTGGAAAAGGACTTCGTGCAGCCATTGTTGACGGATACAAAAATTCCAACAGTGCGATTATCGATGCAAACGTTACGACCTTCTTAACGGGTATTATTCTCTTTGCTTTCGGTACAGGTCCTATCCGCGGTTTCGCAACGACACTGATGATCGGTATTTTGACTTCGTTGTTTACCGCCTTGTTCATCTCCAGAATTGTATTCGAGAGAAGATTGAATGGCAAGAAAGATATCAAGTTCTCTACTAAAACCACCAAAAATTGGTACACCAACATGAGCTTCGACTTCTTGAAGAAGCGTAAAGTTGCATATGGTATTTCCACGGTAGTAATTGCAATCGGATTATTCTCGCTCTTCACAAAAGGTTTGAATCTCGGCGTTGATTTTGTGGGTGGACGTTCATTCCAGGTACGTTTCGACCAACCTGTAGAAGTTAGTGATGTTGCCGAATCATTGAGCAATGCTTTTGTTGATGAAGAGGGTAATTCATACACCCCAGTGGTGAAAACTTTGGGTGATGCAAACCAGGTGATCATCACAACGAGCTACCGCATTGGCGAAACGGGTCCTACAATTGACGAGGACATTCAGTCTAAGCTGTACTCCGGTGTTGCTGATTTCTTTGCAGAAGAATTACCGCTAGAATCTTTCTTTACAGACGAAACGGAAGATGCCATAGGTCTAGTTGGTTCACGCGTTGTTGGTCCAACCATAGCAGATGATATTAAATCAGGTGCTGTATACAGCATCATTTTCTCATTGATTGTAGTCTTCTTGTACATCCTCATTCGCTTCCGTAAATGGCAATTCTCGCTTGGTGCGGTAGTTGCATTGTTACACGATGTGCTGTTTGTAATGGGGGTATTCTCTTTAGCGGACGGGTTCTTACCATTCCAGTTAGAAGTGGACCAAGCATTCATTGCTGCCATTCTAACAGTGATTGGTTATTCATTGAACGATACTGTGGTCGTATTTGACCGTATTCGTGAAAATATGGGGTCTCGTGGTAAGCAAAACGGCGTTAGTATCAATAAATCATTGAACCAGACATTGAGCCGTACGTTCAACACCTCGTTGACTACCTTCTTTGTACTTCTCGTTATCTTCTTATTTGGTGGTGAAGTCATTCGTGGCTTCATGTTTGCACTTCTATTAGGTGTACTTGTAGGAACTTATAGTTCATTGTTTATTGCTACTCCGGTGATGTTCGACGCTTCAGACAAGGAGAGCTAAGCAACCGAAAAGCAAAATTCTTAAAACCCCCGGCGCGCTCGCGCGTCGGGGGTTTTTTATTGTAAATTCGCGTAATGCAACACGTTTTTCTACTCTTTAACATTAGCGGCGGTGAGTTTATCATTGTGGCATTGGTGTTTTTGCTTTTGTTTGGCCCAAAGCAAATTCCAGGTATGGCGCGGTCGGCTGCTAAGGTTATTAAGCAAGTTAAAAACGCAACCAACGATATCAAGAGAGATATTTTAGATAACGCGGAGGACAATGCCTTGACGGACGTTAAAAAAACAGTTGAAGAAGGTCGTGATGCATTCAAAGAAGTTACGGATACCATCAAAAGAGGTACCAAGTTGTGACGGCGCTCTTTCTATTAGCAGGTTTTGGTTTATTGTTATTGGGCGGCGAATTTTTAGTTCGTGGCTCAGTCGCTATTGCGCTTAAACTTCGCGTTTCAAAAGTCATAATCGGTTTAACACTTGTTGCTTTTGCTACGAGCGCCCCAGAACTCATTGTAAGTGTTATAGCCGCAATGAAAGGAAAGAGCGCTATTGCTTTAGGGAATGTCCTGGGATCGAATATTGCGAACGTTGGGCTTATACTAGGACTGACAGCGCTGCTCTATAAAATGGAAGCGATTCGTCTGACTTACCGTAAGGATTGGTTGTTTTTGCTCGGCGCGAACGTCTTGCTGGGTGGATTTCTTCTTTCAGGTGGAATCAGCTTTGTACAGGGAATGCTACTGGTGGTAACACTATTAGTTTATAATGTTTTGAAAATACGCAGTGCAAGAATAGAGCGGGCATCGGCAACTATAGCTCAGGATATTGACGTTCCTGCCATGCCTCTATGGCAGGGTTTGATGCTGCTTATTATTGGTGCAGTTGGTTTGAAATACGGTGCGCAACTATTTGTTTCCGGAATCGTAACGTTTGCATCGCAATGGGGTTGGAGTGAACGACTGGTCGCAGTGAGCCTTGTAGCCTTTGGCACGAGTGTTCCAGAGTTAGCTTCAAGTTTAATGGCTGCGCGAAAGGGTGAGGCAGACATAGCTATCGGTAATATCATTGGGTCGAATATCTTTAATATTCTCAGCGTTTTAGGTTTTACCGCATTAATACAGCCCATAGAACTTTCCGATCAAGCATTACTTTATATCGACTTTCCGATAAGTTTACTCTTTACACTTTTGCTTATTCCTTTAATGGGTGTGCTGAAATCTGACCGGCTGGATCGTGTCGAAGGGGCCATATTGCTTATTTCTTACATCATTTTCATGACCTACCTATTTATTTAAGGGGTTGATATTAACATTGGTTAATAATTTTTCATTGCAGCCCTCAAAAAATAGGGGTATCTTTGTGTTAAATTAAAAATTAGCCACATGCCAACGGTAAGATTTCTAGCACTAGAAGAAACAATAGGGCGTAAGCCTCAACACTTTGAAGCACCTGGAACACGAGTTTCAGAATACTTCGGTTCGCACGTTTTTAATCAAAAAGCGATGCGTCAATACATGACCTCTGAAGCGTTTAAAGCAGTAAACGACTCTATTGAGAACGGTACAAAGATTTCAAGAGATATTGCAGATCAGGTAGCTTCTGGTATGAAAGCCTGGGCATTGAGTTTGGGTGCAACCCATTACACGCATTGGTTTCAACCTTTAACTGGGGCAACCGCAGAAAAGCATGACTCATTTTTCGAGCCAACTGGAAATGGTGAGGCGATGGAGAAGTTTTCAGGGGGAATGCTTGTACAGCAAGAGCCTGATGCATCATCTTTTCCGAACGGAGGTATTCGCAATACCTTCGAAGCCCGAGGTTATACAGCTTGGGACCCAACTTCACCAGCTTTTGTCTTTGGTACAACGTTATGTATTCCGACAGTGTTCGTTTCGTATACCGGTGAAGCATTAGATTACAAAACACCATTGTTACGTGCTTTACAAGCCGTTGATGCAGCAGCAACAGATGTATGTAAGTACTTCGACAAAAATGTCAATAAGGTAAATGCAACATTAGGTTGGGAGCAAGAATACTTCTTAGTTGATGAGGCTTATTTCCATGCCCGTCCAGATTTGACTTTGGCTGGTCGTGCGCTTGTAGGTCATGCGCCTGCTAAAGGACAGCAGTTGGATGATCATTACTTTGGTTCTATTCCGGAACGCGCAATCGAATTCATGAAAGAATTGGAATACGAAAGCCGTAAATTGGGTATTCCAGTTAAAACGCGTCACAATGAGGTTGCTCCTGCGCAGTACGAATTTGCCCCTGTATTTGAAGAGGCGAATGTTGCTGTAGATCATAATTCATTGTTCATGGACCTCATGGAAAAAGTGGCGCGACGTCACAATTTCCGTGCGCTCGTGCACGAGAAGCCATTTGCGAATATTAACGGTTCCGGTAAGCACAATAACTGGTCATTAGCAACCAATACAGGTGTAAATCTATTGGCACCAGGTAAAACGCCGATGAGCAATTTGATGTTCCTAACCTTCTTCGTGAATAGCATCAAAGCGGTTTACAAGCATGCAGATTTGATTCGTGCTTCGATTGGTTCGGCGGGTAATGAGCACCGCTTAGGCGCCAATGAAGCGCCACCAGCAATTATTTCCGTATTTATCGGAGATCAGCTGAGCAAGGTGTTGGATCAATTAGAAAACATCGGAGGTGGCAAAATGACGCCTCAAGAAAAAACTGATCTCAAGCTAAATGTGGTGGGTAAAATACCAGAGATTCTTCTAGACAATACAGACCGTAACCGTACTTCGCCGTTTGCCTTTACAGGTAACAAGTTCGAATTACGTGCTGCCGGTTCTGCAAGTAACTGTGCGCAGCCTATGACGGTCTTAAACAGTGCTATGGCGGAGCAATTGATTGACTTCAAGGCTGATGTAGACGCACTCATTGCCAAAGATGGATTGAAAAAAGATGAGGCAATTTTTAGCGTTCTCAAACAATATATTAAAGAGTCTAAAGCCATTCGTTTCGAAGGAGATGGATATGGCGATGCTTGGAAAGAAGAGGCAGCTAAGCGTGGTTTGAGTAACGAGCCATCAACGCCTCGTGCACTTGATGCTTACGTAAGTGATACAACGCTTCAGATGTTTGAAAATCTCAAGGTCATGTCTAAACGTGAAGCTGAGGCGCGCCACGAAATCTTATTAGAATCGTACTTTATGAAAATCCAAATTGAAAGCCGTGTGCTTGGAGATTTAGCAGGAAATCATATTGTGCCTACGGCGATCAAATACCAGAACACCTTGATTGACAACGTTCAACGTTTGAAGGATATCATGGATAAGGCGACGTTCGAAACCGTGGCAAAAGAGCAGTTAGAAATGATTAAAGATATTTCTGCCCGTATATCTAAAATCTTGGCTTCGAAGGATGCTATGGTTCAGGCTCGTAAGGACGCAAATGCGCAAGTGGATGTACGTGAAAAAGCCATCTTATACTACGATAACGTAAAATCTTACTTTGATGTTATTCGTTACGAAAGCGATAAATTAGAGCTTATGATTGACGACGAGCAATGGCCGTTACCTAAGTTCCGCGAAATGCTCTTCACCAGATAATTTTAGTTTTTCAAATTTTGATAGAGAGAAACCCCGCACGCGCGGGGTTTCTTTTTTTATTTTATCTATATTGTGGGTGCTTAAACACAAGAGACCAGACTCGCATGCAAAAACGCATTTTACGAACTTGGACCGTTGTCCTCGCCTTCTTGCCCATCATAGCTTTCGCTCAAGACGCCACTGTTGAAGAGGTAGATGTAAAACCTCATAAGCTTACTGTGAAAGCAGACGAATATTTTGAATCAAAGGAGTATTCTGTTGCTATTGAAATTTATGCTAAGGCGTATTCTAAAGAAAAAACACGCGAACAAAAACAGCGCATTTCCTTCAATATGGCCGAAGGATATAGGTTCACCGGTCAATGTAAAAGGGCGGCAAGTTATTACCAGCGTGCTTCAAAATTGGGTTATGGTGCTCAGGCTGACATAGGTTACGCTGAGATGTTGCAATGTCAAGGAGAATATGAGAACGCAATTATCGCGTTCGAAGCCTATAAAAAGTTAATTCCTAGCGATGCTCGTGCGGACCGAGGTATTGAAAGCTGTCAAAAGGCGGCACAATGGGTAGTTTCTGGATCGCTATTCGCATTGGATAACGCTAAAGATCTGAACTCGAAAAAATCCGATTACTCAATAGCTTTTGCAGGAAAGCGCGGTAAGGAAGATTTAACCCTTATGATATCGTCTATGCGTGATGATGCAACTGGTCGTAAAGAAGACGGTTGGATGGGTCAGCGTTTCTCTGATGTTTTTATCATAGAGGGAGAACGAAAAAAGAATAAGAAAAAGAAAAAGGGTAAAGAGGCGAACGCTAATGATGAAATTGTTTGGGGCGAATTAAATCCTATGAGCGATATTATCAATACCAAAGACCATGAGGGCGTTGTAACTTTTGACTCAAGGGGTAAAGAAATGTATTTCACGAAGTGTATGCAAGTGAAAAACATGAAGATGGGATGTGCCATTTATACCACCAAGAAAATTGGTCAAGATTGGGCAAATCCGGAGCCGGTAATGATTGCGCTGGACAGCGGTGCTTCTGTGGGCCACCCTGCACTCAGTCCAGACGACCAGGTATTGTATTTCGCCGGAGAAGTTACGGGTGGAAAAGGCGGTAAGGATATTTACATGACTACTTACGATCGCAGGAAACGCGAGTGGGCCGCACCAACAAACTTAAACATTAACACACGCGGAGACGAACTTTATCCGTTTGCGCATGGTGATGGATACTTGTATTTCTCATCCAACGGGCACGTTGGAATGGGCGGTTTCGACTGTTTCCGCGTAAAGCTTGATGAAAACGGCGCACCGGTCGGCGATGTGGAAAACATGCTGAGTCCTATCAATTCAGAAGCCGACGATATTTCATTGCGTTTTGTGCCAGGCGATAATACCAAAAAAGGTTTTGTTGTAAGTAACCGTAAGGGAACACGCGGGGGACATGATGTATGGTACGTGACTGAATGGAAAAAATTCTTCGAGGCTGCAGGTACGGTAGTCAGTACTAAAAATGGTAAGCCAGTAAGCGACGTTACCATTGAGGTAAGCAATAAAGAAGGCCAAACGTTCACAGTAACGACCAATGCCAACGGTCAATTCAGTATTCCTCGTGGACAAATGGAAGAGGATAAGTCGTACAAGCTGAATATGAGTCGTAAGCGTTTCTTAAACGCAGTTGATGATATCACTACGAAAGGATTGGCCTTGAATGATTATGCGCAGGTAAAAGAGGAGCGCGCTTATCTTAAGTCGTACAGTCTCCGTCTTGAAATGGATCCGATTGAAGTGCCTATTGTACTTCCGAACGTATTTTTCGACTTAGCGCAATCTGAATTGCGTGACGAGAGTAAAGTAGCATTAGATACTGTATTCAGTATATTACAGCGCAACCCTACAATCACCATTGGTCTGCGTTCGCACACGGATTATCGTGATACAGATGCTAAAAATGATGTTTTATCTCAGGCACGTGCACAGAGTTGTGTGGATTATCTCATTCAAAAAGGAATTCCCGCTGAGCGTTTAACGGCAGTTGGAATGGGTGAGAAAGAGCCATTTGTTATCTCAACAGAATACAAGGGGTATGGTGCGGATAAATTCAAAGCCGGGGACAATCTAACGGAAACGTTCATTAAGCGACTCAATAAAGAGGACCAGGAAATAGCAAATCAAATCAATCGTCGCACGGATTTCAAGGTATTAAGTGATGACTACGTTCCTTCCGCAACTGCAACAGATGGTGAAACGTCTGAAGGCGGAGCAGTTCAACCTAAGAAGAATGTGAATCCTATTGGTCAAACCATGACGCTCGGGCCTAAAGACCGTTCATTAGGTAAAATTGCAATGGACAACGGAATGAATGTTGTACAGCTGAAAAACCTGAATGGAGGGTTACGCGGCGCACGTCCTATGCCCGGTATGATCATTAAAGTGACACCTAACGGTGATTATTCCGCCTTTGATCAAGATCATTATCAGATTGAGCGCGGCGACAATATGCGAGGTATTGCTAAAAAAGCTGGCGTAAGTGTCAAGGACATTCGTACCCTAAACGGGTTTAAGAGTGATAAAGATTTGATCGTTGGATCTTGGATTCAGATTAAGTAGCATAAACTATTAAAATGAAAAGCGCGCACGGGTCTCCCGTGCGCGCTTTCTCGTTATTTTTGCAGCATGAATAATACATCAGACCGCTATACAGGACGAGGCGTGAGTGCCCAGAAAGAAGACGTCCATAACGCAATCAAAAACATCGATAAAGGCTTGTTCCCAAAGGCCTTTTGTAAAATTGTCCCGGATTATTTGACGGGTGATGACGACTATTGTCTAGTTATGCATGCGGATGGTGCAGGTACTAAAAGTTCACTTGCTTACATGTACTGGAAAGAGACTGGCGATTTAAGTGTATGGAAGGGTATCGCTCAAGACGCATTAATCATGAATATCGATGATTTACTTTGTGTGGGTGCTACAGAGAATATTATGCTTAGTTCCACGATCGGTCGTAACAAAGGTTTAATTACAGGCGAGGTACTTAGTGCAATCATAGGCGGTACTGAATCGCTTCTAGAAGAATACAGAAAACACGGTATAGACATCATCAGTACAGGCGGAGAAACGGCCGATGTCGGTGATTTAGTGCGCACCATTATAGTTGATAGCACTGTAGTCGCAAGAATGAAACGCACTGATGTAATAGACAATGCAAATATTGAAGCTGGGAATGTGATTGTGGGTATGGCATCTTTTGGTCAATCCACATATGAATCCGAATACAACGGTGGGATGGGGTCTAATGGATTGACCAGCGCCCGACACGATGTGTTCGGAAAAGCATTGGCGGCGAAGTATCCTGAAAGCTTTGATCCCGCGGTTCCAGAGTCGCTGGTTTATACAGGTACAAAGACGCTAACGGAGTCGACGGAGACGAGTTTAGACGCAGGAAAACTGGTCCTAAGTCCGACGCGAACGTATGCGCCTATTATTAAGCAAATCCTAGACCAGTATCGCGATAAAATTGACGGTATGGTACATTGTTCAGGCGGTGCACAAACGAAGATCTTACATTTCTTAGAAAAAGGACACGTTATTAAAGACGCGCTGTTCCCGATACCACCATTATTTAAAATGATTCAAGAGGAGAGCGGCACCAGCTGGGAAGAAATGTACCAAGTCTTTAATATGGGACACCGTATGGAGTTGTACGTAGACCCTTCCATCGCGGATGCAATTATCGCCATAAGTGAAAGTTTTGGGGTACCCGCAAAGATCGTGGGAAGGGTGGAAGAGAGTGCCGCTAAAGAATTGACCATTAGTAGTGAGTTCGGGACCTTTAAGTACGAGAAGTAATGGCGATGATCGACAAGCTTAATGTGATTTTTCAACGCTATAATGAGGTGAATGATCTCATTATTCAGCCTGATGTTATATCTGATAGCAAACGCTATGTTCAGCTGAATAGAGAGTATAAAAACCTGAAGCCGCTGGTTGAAGTTAGATCGCAATACTTAGAATTATCCAGCCGTATTGAGGAAGCTAAAGGGGTATTGAAAGAGGAGAAAGATGCCGATTTTCGTGAGATGGCGAAAATGGAATTGGACGAATTAGAACCTACTTTTGAAGCTTTAGAGGAAGAAGTAAAGTTACTGCTCTTACCCAAAGACCCTGAGGATGATAAAAATGCTTTGGTTGAGATTCGTCAAGGTGCGGGAGGTGATGAAGGAGCTATTTTCGCAGGTGATTTGTTTAGAATGTACCAGCGTTATTGTGAGGGTAGAGGTTGGAAGGTAGCAGTTCTTACCATGAATGAAGGATCGTCCGGAGGCTTTAAAGAGGTGTCTTTTGAGGTGAATGGCGAATCGGTTTATGGTATTTTAAAATATGAAAGCGGCGTACACCGCGTTCAACGTGTTCCGGCTACTGAGAGTCAGGGTCGGGTCCATACTTCAGCCGCTTCTGTGGTTGTGTTGCCCGAGGCTGAGGAAGTGGATGTAGACCTCGATATGAAGGATGTGAAAAAAGATACCTATCGTTCACAAGGAGCGGGGGGACAGCACGTAAATAAAACCGAGAGTGCTGTGCGCTTGACGCACCTTCCTACGGGAATTGTCGTAGAATGTCAAGACGGCCGGAGCCAGCATAAGAACTATGAGCAAGCATTGAAGGTATTGCGTTCTCGTATGTTTGATATGGAATTTAAAAAGAAGCAAGAAGAACAAGCCGCGCAACGTAAAACCATGGTCAGTACGGGTGATCGTTCGGCAAAGATTAGAACATACAATTATCCTCAAGGACGAGTCACCGATCATAGAATTGGTTTAACCAGTTACAATTTGAACGATGTAGTCAACGGGGATATTCAGAAGTTTATTGACGAGCTTCATATGGCTGAGAATGCCGAAAAAATGAAAGAAGGATCGGACGATTATTAAAGCAAGATGAATAAAGCAGCCTTACTTGAGCAGATTAGAGCAAAGCGCAGTGTGCTTTGTGTAGGATTGGATACGGATTTAGAAAAAATCCCAACTCACCTATTGAAAGAGGATGATCCTGTTTTCGCCTTTAACAAGGCCATCATTGATGCGACAGCCGCCTTTACGGTCGCCTATAAGCCAAATATTGCCTTTTATGAATCTATGGGCGTCAAAGGTTGGCATAGTCTAGAGAAAACCATTCAGTATTTAGATGCGAAGTATCCTGAAATTTTCACCATTGCAGATGCCAAGCGCGGTGATATAGGGAATACATCGAAAATGTATGCAAAGGCGTTTTTCGAAAACATGAATTTCGACAGTATTACTGTAGCCCCTTACATGGGTGAAGATAGTGTGACCCCTTTTCTTGATTTCCCAAACAAATGGGTGATACTATTAGGACTTACCTCAAACAAAGGCGCATTTGATTTTCAATTTATTGAGAACGCGGAAGGTGAAGCGCTTTTCGAAAGTGTCATGAAAAAAGCGCAAAAATGGGCTACTGCAGATCAGCTGATGTTTGTTTTGGGCGCAACGAAAACGGAGCATTTGGCACGCTTAAGGTCCATTGCTCCTGAGCACTTCTTTTTAGTTCCCGGCGTCGGTGCGCAGGGTGGTTCACTCGAGGAAGTCCTTAAACAGGCGACCAATAAAGATTACGGAGTTTTAGTAAATAGTACGCGCGGTATCATCTATCAAAGTAATGGACTGGATTTCGCACAAGCGGCGGGTAGTGCAGCTAGAACGCTTCAGCAAGAAATGGAGCGCTTATTGTTCTAATGTGCGTTGAGTAATACTCGTGTATTTTTCAACCCTGAACTTTGAGCTATCTTAAAACTCAATTATGGAAATCACTGGATACATCGCATCCATTTTTATTGGGATTTCACTCGGCCTTATCGGTAGTGGTGGGTCCATATTAACTGTTCCTGTGTTGGTATACCTTTTTGGTATTGGGGTAGAAATGAGTACTGCCTATTCATTATTTATTGTGGGCTCAACAGCATTGGTAGGGGGTGTGCGAAACGCATTTTTAGGCAACGTAAATTATAAAACCGCGGTGGTTTTTACCATTCCGGCGTTTATCGCTGTTTATACAACCCGCGCCTACCTTGTTCCTGCTATTCCTAGTGTAATAATGACCCTAGGAACCTATGTCTTGACAAAAGATATTGCTATCATGGTTTTCTTTGCTTTGGTCATGCTCGCCGCTTCAGTGAGTATGATTCGCAACAAGCGAAAGAAAGAAGAAGAAAATGCAGTGCCACAGTTAAATTTGCCCGTAATCATTATAGAAGGTGCTGTAGTTGGTGTACTAACGGGTATTGTTGGCGCTGGCGGTGGATTTTTGATTATTCCAGCACTGGTTCTTTTCGCAAAATTACCCATGAAGAAAGCGGTTGGGACCTCTTTATTAATTATTGCAGCGAAGAGTTTGATCGGTTTTATTGGTGATGTTCAGCGTTATGGGGATCAATTAGACTGGACACGGTTACTTACCGTCACTGCCATTGCAGTATTTGGTATCTTTATCGGGATCTATCTAAATACATTTATTGACGGTAAAAAATTGAAGAAAGGCTTCGGCTGGTTTGTTCTTTTGATGGCCGTATATATCATAGGAAAGCAACTTTAAAAGCAAAGAATAAAATTCGCAATATCATGACAGTAGAGCAGATTTACACTGGATGTTTGGCACAAGGAGCCTATTACATTGCCTCTAATGGAGAAGCAGTAATTATCGATCCATTGCGCGAAGTAGGTCCATACCTAGATCGTGCTGAAAAGGATGGTGTAACTATTAAGTACATTTTAGAGACGCATTTTCATGCGGATTTCGTTTCAGGTCACCTTGATTTAGCGACAAAGACCGGTGCGAAGATCGTTTATGGTCCTACTGCGAATACGCAGTTTGATTGCCATATTGCTGAGGACGGTGAGGTATTAAAAGTGGGTGACGTAACCATTCATGTCATCCACACACCAGGCCATACGATGGAAAGCACCACATATTTGTTAAAAGACGAAAGTGGTAAAGATTATGCGATCTTCTCGGGAGACACCTTGTTCTTAGGAGATGTTGGTCGTCCAGATCTAGCGCAGAAAGCAGCAAGTATTACACAAGAAGATCTAGCAGGAATATTATTTGATTCATTGCGTAACAAGATTATGGTTTTAGCTGACGATGTTATCGTATACCCCGGACATGGCGCAGGTTCTTCGTGTGGTAAAAACATGTCAAAAGAAACAGTGGGGACGATTGGTGAGCAAAAAGCAACAAACTATGCGCTCCGTGCAAACATGACGAAAGAAGAATTTATTGCAGAGGTAACGGATGGTTTACTACCCCCACCAGCCTACTTCCCCGAGAATGTTCGCATGAATAAGACGGGTTATGAAAGTTTAGATAAAGTCATGGAGCGCGGTTTGCGAAGACTTTCTGTAGATGCTTTTGATGTAGCGGTTAATGAAACAGATGCACTAATTCTGGATACGCGTCACCAGGATGTTTTTATTCACGGTTTCATTCCACAATCAATATTTATCGGTATTAAGGGCAGTTTTGCAATGTGGGTTGGTGCCTTAATTCCGGATATTAAACAAGAAATTCTTGTCGTTGCCGATCCAGGAATGGAAGAAGAAATAGTGACTCGCCTTTCTCGCGTTGGCTATGATAACTGTATAGGATTCCTTGACGGCGGATTTGATGCTTGGAAAAGTGCAGGAAAAGAGATAGATACGCTTCCTCAAGTTACCGCTAAAGAGCTTAAAGGTATTTCGGACGCAACAGTTGTGGATGTTCGTAAATCTGGAGAGTTTCAGAGTGAGCATATGATTGATGCGATTCATGTGGAATTGGACACCATAAACGACCACATGGCTTCATTGCCTCAAGAAGACACATTCTATATTCATTGCGCAGGCGGCTACCGTTCCGTAATAGCTTCTTCGATATTGAAGGCCCGTGGTTATCACAATATGGTCGACGTAGCAGGCGGGTTTAAGGCTATTAAAGAAGCCGGACTAAACGTCTCAGATTACGTCTGTCCTACGACTCTCTAACTAGAGATTATGCATGAGGTGTGCCTTTTGATCAGGTATCGTTTTGATAGCCGCTTTATCTAGAACCTTCCTTTAAGGAGTATTGCGCGATAAGCTTCCCCGCTAATTATCCTTCATCAAATAAATTTGCGTCCAAGGTTTCAGGCTCATTTTTGAAGAGTGTACCTTTAAGCCAATGAGTAATCCGTTCGAAAGTCTAAAAAATGTCTTCTTTGTTTTTGCAGTGATTCTCATTGCAGGCACTGTGGGCTACCGTTGGCTTGAGGGCTTTAATTGGCTGCAATCCTTTTACATGGTGATCCAGACGGTTAGTACCGTGGGGTTCAATGAAGTAGGTCCTCTTAGTACTGGCGGTATATGGTTTACTATAGCCTTAATTGCGGGAAGTTTTGGGACTTTTGCTTATGGTGCAGGCCTTTTGGCCCAATTGGCCATCGACGGGAAAGTGCAACTTTATTTACGAACGAAAAGATTGGAGCGTAAAGTGGAAAAACTAAATAATCATACAATCGTTTGCGGGCTGGGGAGAAACGGACGCCAAGTGGTCAGTAAACTCAAAGCCTACGGCGTTCAAGTCGTGGTATTGGAATTGGAAGAGGAACGCGCGAATAGGTATCGCGCAGAGCTTGATGGTGTCGTGGTATTGATCGGTGATGCCACGAATGATGAAATTCTTGAGAAAGCGAACATTACTCATGCCAGTGGTTTAGTCGCTGCCTTGGCATCGGATACGGACAACCTATTTGTGGTGATATCTGCGCGTCAGTTGAACCCAAAATTGGTCATCGGTGCGCGTGCAAATACAGAAAGTACGGAGAAGAAGCTTTTAGCAGCAGGTGCAAATTATACCGTGAGTCCCAATCTAGTGGGCGGTTCACATCTTGCACATAACCTTATGAACCCCGGTGTGATGAACTTCTTAGACCACCTTAGTGTGGGCGGGTCTAGCGCTACAAATATTGAAGAAATTGTAGTGGATGAGCTGCCTGAAGAAATGTCCAGTTGTAATATCAAAGATTTAAAAATTCGACAACAAACTGGATGTACTGTGATAGGTTATGTGGATGAATCGGGGGAATTGGTAGTGAATCCATCGCCCGATTTTAAAGTAGCGCCCCATTCGAAACTCTATGTTTTGGGTAATGACGAACAGATACGTGCGTTTCGAAATTGGTTTAATAAACAAACACAGGCCTCTTAATAATGAAGATACTTTTTACCGGCTCCAATGGCCTATTAGGTCAAAAAATAGCCGTTGCTACGGCCAATTATCCCCAGCACAGTTTTCTCGCTACGTCTCGAGGAGCAAATAGGACCAAAGCGATGGGAACAGCAACCTATGCATCAATGGATATTACCAATGCTGAGGATGTTAGTAACGTTGTTGGCGATTTTGAGCCGGATGTGATTATCCATGGTGCAGCCATGACACACGTGGACGAATGTGAACTCCATCCGGATCAAGCCACATTATTGAATGTGGAGGGTACCCGTAACATAGCGAATGCAGCCAATGAAGTAGGCGCACACGTCGTTCATATCAGCACAGATTTTATTTTCGATGGAAAGGATGGACCGTATAAAGAGGATGCAAAGGCCCAGCCTTTAAGTCATTACGGTTGGACGAAATTAGAAGCAGAGGATATCATTAAAGATTTGCCTTCTTGGAGCATTTTGCGTACCGTTCTCGTCATAGGTATGGCGGAAGACTTGAGCAGAAGCAATATAGTCTTATGGGCGAAAGGCGCTTTAGAGAAAGGCCAACCTATCAATGTGGTTGACGATCAATTCCGCACGCCAACACTCGCCGAAGATTTAGCTCAGGGTGCTTTGCTTGCAGCCGATCAATGTGCTCAAGGCGTTTTTAATATTTCAGGACCGGATTTCATGTCCATTTATGATTTGGTAGGGCAGGTTGCAGCCTACTTTGGCCTATCGATGGAGTCCGTAACACGAACCGATTCCACCACCTTGAATCAGCCTGCTAAACGACCGCCACGCACAGGTTTTGATATATCGAAGGCTCGCAAAGAATTGGGCTATGAGCCACATACTTTTAATCAGGCGCTAGAAATCATTGCAAATCAAGCAGGATTGTAACCACATATTTGTAGGGACCACTGCTTTCCACTATTTTCGGAGTTCACTCTAACAGATCCGAAAGGAGCATGGCAAAATCGACAGAAGCATGGGGCTCACGCGTAGGGCTCATATTAGCAATGGCAGGAAATGCTGTTGGTTTAGGTAATTTCTTACGCTTTCCAGTCCAAGCTGTACAAAATGGTGGTGGGACCTTCATTATTCCTTACCTGGTTAGTTTTCTGCTCATGGGAATCCCACTACTCTGGGTAGAGTGGGCTATGGGCAGATTTGGCGGTCGTTTCGGGGATCACAGTACGCCGTTCATTTTAGACAACATGACCAAACGCCGGTTCTGGAAATACTTTGGTGTATTTGGAATCTTTACCAATATGGGGGTCATGGCGTACTATACCTACATCGAAAGCTGGACGCTGACCTATACTTTGAAGTCACTGAAAGGTGATTTCTTAGGGGTGAATTTGGACCAATTGGATACCTATTTTAACAACTACGTCGACCTAGGTAGCGGCATTAACTTCCCGGTATGGGCGCTGCTTGCCTTCGTGATTACATTAACAATAAACATTTATATCCTCTCTAAAGGTTTGAGCGGTGGTATTGAAAAAGTGGCAAAAATTGCCATGCCATTACTTATTGGTTTTGGAGCCTTCCTTGCCATCATGTCTTGGACAACCGGTTCAACGGGCCGTTGTGAGGACTGTTCCACTTTTGTTGGATTGAACTTTTTGTGGGAGCCCGATTTTTCATCGCTATCGAATCCTAAAATATGGTTGGCTGCTGCCGGCCAAATCTTTTTCACCCTCTCCGTTGGGATGGGAACCATCCACTGTTACAGCTCTTACCTCAGTCAGCGAGATGACATTGCATTAAATGCCATGTCAGCCGGTTGGATGAATGGTTTTGTAGAGATTGTATTGGGCTCTGCGGTAGTTATTCCAATCGCCGTAGGTTACCTAGGTTTGGATTGGGTTGTCGATAACGCCGGGTTCATGATGGCCTTTAAAACGATGCCTTTCCTCTTTGATCAGTGGGGCAGTGTTATGGCGGTGATTTCCGGTGTGGCATGGTTCGGACTGCTCTTCTTTGCTGGAATTACCTCATCATTAGCTATGGGTACCCCATGGATGGGCTTTGTTCAGGATGAATTTGGATGGACCAAAAAAAAGAGTGCGCTCCTTTTGGGAATCGCCATTTTCGTTATGGGACTGCCAACTATTCTCTTTTTTGAGAAAGGTGTCTTTGACGAATACGATTATTGGACCGGAACAGTGAGTTTGGTCATCTTTGCACTCGCTGAGGTCATACTCTTTGCATGGGTATTTGGGATGGACAAAGGATGGAAGGAAATTACAGATGGAGCGGATATGCGCATTCCCCGTATTTACCGTCCCATTATTAAATACGTTACACCGCTTTTTATTGGGATCATTTTCTTGACCTCGTTGTTCAAGCCGCTGAATGGCGAATTATCCGATTGGTCCACCGCTTTCTCAAGCCTAACTAGTGGACAGGGCTGGCCCTGGGCGAACGACAGCATTATCAACCAAATCTTCCACATCAACACAGGTGTACAATGGATGGCTGATGGTGTACTCACGAATATGTTCTACATTGATATGAGTCGTTTCTTCCTTTTGGCCTGTTTCTTTGGTCTTGTAGCAATGGTGAAAATTGCATCCAACAAACGTAAAAAAGCCGCTTAATTATGACGACTTCCGCAATAATAATGATCGTTTTAACGCAAGGAACTGTCATCACAGCTACTATCTATTTCTTTCGTAAGGTGTTGAAGACGCCACCGAAACCCGAGCCGGATTCGTATAAAGACAATAACGACACACTGCGCGATTAAGTCGGTAACTTTTACTTATTCACGAAATTTGTAGCGTTGCTTCGTCTTGCTCAATTTGCATGGAAATGCAATTGCAATGCACCAAGCCAAAGCACAAATCATTCGAACCTTTCAGCTTTTTATAGTGGCCGCCTTCGCGGCCACTATTTGGTTACGGCCCGCAGCCGAGGCGCGCGAAGCGCGCCTCGGCTTCCTTTCGATGTGGTGGTCGGAGCAGCCCAAGCTTAAGGTCAACCAATTGGATTCGAACGCCATCTGGAATTTTCCTTTGCAAGAAGCAGCTAAAAAATCATGGTGGTATCGATGCAAGAAGAATTGGACTATAAAAGATCTTCTTACCTTAAAATCTCTACCGGGGATGGATACCCTATTTATCACTACTGGCAATTTTGATTTTACCCCCATGCCACAAAAAGAGAAAGAGCCGTGGGGAAGGAGTTCTGGGCAAAACCTAAAGTCGATTCCGTGGGAGCAGCGAAGATCAAAACATGGTGCGAATGCCTCTCTTGATCGATTAGATTTAAATCAAGCGGATAGCACAGCGCTTGTCGCGGTGCGAGGTATAGGTCCATGGTCCGCTGGTGCTATCGTTGAGGAGAGAGATCGATGGGGCTATTTTTCCACCGTTTCTCAATTGCGAAAGATCCGATCCATTGACGCCCGTTGGCAAAAGGAGTGGGACACGGTGTTTTATGTTGTTCCCCGCGCACCTGAACTTTTTTTAAACAGCAGTTCCTTCGCAGAATTGAACGAATTCTACGGTTTCCGATTCCACCAAGTCAAAAGAATTGTCTTCTATCGAGAGCGGTTTGGTCCGGTACATTGGAGGGAATTGGCCTCATGGGAAGAATTTTCCGATGTGGATACGACTTTTTTACAACACTATGTATCGGAATAGAAAAATCGGTGTACTTTCGCAATCCTAAAGAAAGGAGGTGTTACTATGCTCGTAATTAATGTCAAGGAAGGTGAATCGATCGAACGCGCACTTAAGCGTTACAAGAGAAAACACAGCTCTACGGGTGTAGTGCGCAAGCTTCGTAAGGATCGTTATCATACGAAACCAACGGAAGCTAAGCGTCGCATGCATGAGAAAGCTGCATACATTCAGACTTTGCGTCAAGCAGAATCAGAATAGTCTATGCTTATACTATAAAGAAAAGCCCAACCGAAAGGTTGGGCTTTTTGTTTTTCATCACCTCCCGCACTACCTTCCCTTTATGGAATCCTCAGCGGTATATATTGATCAGTTTCTAGCGTACCTAATCGCAGAGCGCGGCTACAGCCCGAAGACTTCTGTCGCGTACAAGAAGGAACTGGAGCGTTGGGCACTTTATTTACGGGAAGAAGCAGACGCATCATTAAAGGCTGCGCAAAAGGCGCACGTTAAGCGCTATATCGTCTGGCGCAATAAACAAGGTATATCACCGCGTTCAATAAATCGTAGTTTAAGTTGTATTCGCACTTTTTACAAATGGGCCATTCGCGAAGCCTTAGTTCGTGAAAACCCGGGGCAAGGTGTTCGTAGTATGAAAACTGCGAAAAAAGTAGTCATGAGTGTCCCAAAAGACGATTTGAAAGCCCTGGTCAATGATCCTGATCTTTTCACGACAGATTTCGAAGGTAGACGCGACCAACTTTTGCTACTCCTACTTTACGGTCTGGGTCTGCGCCGTGCGGAAGTCATCTCTTTGACGCCGGCCCACTTTGATTGGTCGCGAAAATTGGTTCGCGTGATCGGAAAAAGAAATAAAGAGCGTCAAATTCCTATGCCGGCCTTGCTGGAAGAGTATTATTTACGTTACGTCGAAATCAGGGACCAGTTGCCCGTTCGCCATGATGCAACACTCTTACTCACGGCAAAAGGAAAAAAGCTTTATGATAACCTTGTTTATAATCGGGTTTTATTCTACCTTAATAGGACTACATCCGTGGTCGACAAGAACCCTCACGCATTGCGTCATTCTTATGCCACGCACCTTCTTAATGCTGGAGTCGATATAAATACTGTTAAAGAGTTGCTTGGTCATGAAAGTTTGAGCTCAACTCAGGTTTATACTACCAGTTCGTTTGAGGAGCTTATTAAAGTGTATAACCAGACCCATCCTAAAGGGTCGTAAATCATGAGAGTATGACTGTGAACATTCAATCGGTAAATTTCAAAGCAGATGGTAAGTTAATTACCTTTATTAAGGAACGGTTAGCCAAAACAACTCAGTTTTATGATCGTACCATTTGTACGGCTGTTTTTTTGAAAGTAGATAACAATCATAATCGCGAAAATAAGATCGTAGAAATGCGCATGAGCGTACCGGGATCTGACATAGTTGTGACGAAAGAGCGCAAGAGTTTTGAGGAAGCGGTAGATATTGCAGTAGATGTGTTGATTCGACAGCTAAAAAAACGTAAAGAAAAAATACTGAAACCTCAATAAAATCAACAGGTTAACTATATAGCATGTAAGGTGAAGGCAAAATGTCTTCACTTTTTTTTTTATAGGTATTGCGCGTTTGATTCTCTTTACTACATTTGCAGTCCGTTTGACAAAGCGGAAGTACTTTGACATCAATGCCGATATAGCTCAGTTGGCCAGAGCACGTGATTTGTAATCTCGGGGTCGTCAGTTCGAATCTGACTATCGGCTCACGTTTTGTATTTGATTTTCTAGTGGAATCTTGTACACACCGGGGGGATACTCAAGCGGCCAACGAGGACGGACTGTAAATCCGTTGGGAAACCTTCGCAGGTTCGAATCCTGCTCCCCCCACTACCGCGGAAGTAGCTCAGCTGGTAGAGCATCAGCCTTCCAAGCTGAGGGTCGCGGGTTCGAATCCCGTCTTCCGCTCCAAGGTTACGCCGATGTAGCTCAGGGGTAGAGCGTTTCCTTGGTAAGGAAGAGGTCACGGGTTCAATTCCCGTCATTGGCTCTAAATTTTAATTTTGAATCTTTACACTGTTTATATATTTAATAATCGCTAGTCATGGCAAAAGAGAATTTTGTACGTACCAAGCCTCATTTGAACATTGGTACAATTGGTCATGTTGACCACGGAAAAACAACATTGACAGCTGCAATCACCACATGTTTGGCGAATGCAGGCTTGTCTGAAAAAAGAGATTTCGATTCGATCGATAATGCTCCAGAAGAGAAAGAGCGTGGTATTACCATTAACACTTCTCACGTAGAGTACGAGACGGCTAACCGTCACTACGCCCACGTTGACTGTCCAGGTCACGCGGATTACGTGAAGAATATGGTTACTGGTGCCGCTCAGATGGACGGTGCTATCTTGGTAGTTGCTGCTACTGATGGTCCTATGCCTCAAACTCGTGAGCACATCCTTTTAGGTCGTCAGGTGGGTATTCCACGTATCGTCGTGTTCTTGAACAAGGCAGATATGGTTGATGATGAAGAATTGATGGAATTGGTAGACATGGAAGTTCGTGATCTTCTTTCTTTCTACGAGTACGATGGTGATAACACTCCAGTTATCGCAGGTTCAGCTCTAGGTGGATTGAACGGCGAGCAGAAATGGGTTGATACCGTTATGGAGTTGATGGATGCAGTAGATGCATGGATCGAAGAGCCAGAGCGTGATCGTGATAAGCCATTCCTAATGCCTATCGAGGATGTATTCTCTATCACAGGTCGTGGTACTGTTGCAACGGGTCGTATTGAGACTGGTGTGGCAAACACAGGTGAAGGAGTCGAAATCATCGGTTACGGTGATGAGAAACTGACTTCTACCGTTACTGGTGTTGAAATGTTCCGTAAGATTTTGGACACCGGTGAAGCTGGTGATAACGTTGGTATCCTTCTGCGTGGTATTGAGAAAGCTCAAATCCGTCGTGGTATGGTGATCTGTAAGCCAGGTTCAATTACTCCGCACAAGAAGTTCAAGGCAGAGGTATATGTGTTGAAGAAAGAAGAGGGTGGTCGTCACACTCCTTTCCACAACAAATACCGTCCTCAGTTTTACTTGCGTACAACAGACGTTACTGGTGAGATCCAACTTCCAGATGGCGTTGAGATGGTAATGCCAGGTGATAACTTGTCAATTACGGTTGAATTGATCGCTAACGTAGCGGTTAATACTGGTCTACGCTTCGCAATGCGTGAAGGTGGGCGTACAGTAGGTGCGGGTCAAGTAACTGAAATCATCGAGTAATAACTTACTCTTTTGATATAAAGTACAGGTAGTTAAGGTGCCTCCCGACGGGAGGCGCCTTTCTGCCTGCATACGGGCATAGTTCAATGGTAGAATAGCGGTCTCCAAAACCGTTGATCAGGGTTCGAATCCTTGTGCCCGTGCAAAGAATAAAAAGATGAGCAAATTAATTACGAGTATACAGGAGTCTTGGCACGAGTTTGCCGTTAAGGCATCGTGGCCTACAATGTCAGAGTTGCAGAAGAGCACTGCATTGGTAATTGTGGGTACCATCATCTTTTCACTTGTAGTATTTGGTATGGACAAGATAATCTCAACAGTACTTGAGTTTGTTTATTCAATCTTCGGATAATATGTCGGATACTGGAATGAAATGGTATGTGCTTCGCACAATAAGTGGTCAAGAGCAGAAGACAAAGACCTACATTGAAAAGGATATGGCTCATGCAGGCATGAGTGATCTCGTGGGACGTGTACTGATTCCGCTGGAGAAAGTTGTACAAGTCCGTAATGGAAAGAAAGTAATTAAAGAAAAGACCCGCACACCAGGCTACATGTACATAGAGGCTGTATTGACTGGTGAGGTGAGTCACATGATTAAAAATCTTCCAAATGTCGTTGGATTTTTATCTAACGTTAAGGGAGAAGATCCTTCGCCAATGCGCGCCTCTGAGGTAAGCAGATTGTTAGGCGAAGTAGATCGTCAGGCAGAAAATGCAGCAATGCTAATGATCCCATTTACTTTGGGAGAAACTGTCAAAGTAATCAATGGTCCGTTCAGTACATTTGATGCGACCATTGAGAAGATCAACGAGGAGAAACAGAAACTAGAGGTCACAGTGAAGATCTTTGGTCGAAAGACTCCAGTTGAACTTGGCTTCACGGAAGTGGAGAAATTATAATTGATATAGGTGTGAGCTATATATAGGTTCGTTCTTTACGCTTCCAACTTGAAGAATGATCCGCACAAACAACGCAAAATAGTAGAAACAAGAAATGGCAAAAGAGGTTAGTAAAGTAGTAAAGCTTCAGGTCCGTGGTGGCCAAGCTAACCCTTCTCCTCCGGTAGGTCCAGCATTGGGTGCCGCGGGTGTCAATATTATGGAATTCTGTAAGCAATTCAACGCTCGTTCGCAAGACAAGATGGGCCAAGTATTGCCGGTAGTGATCACTGTTTACACAGACAAATCATTTGATTTCCTAATTAAGACTCCACCTGCAGCAGTTCAATTGATGGAAGCAGCGAAGATTAAGAAGGGATCATCAGAGCCTAACCGTAGTAAAGTTGCTAAAGTCACTTGGGACGCTGTTCGCAAAATTGCAGAAGATAAAATGGTTGATTTAAACTGTTTTACTGTTGAATCAGCAATGAGTATGATTGCTGGTACTGCAAGAAGCATGGGTATAACTGTAACTGGCGAAAAGCCGTTTTAATTAAAAGTTTGAAGCAATGGCAAAATTGACTAAGAACATGAAAAACGCGATCGCCAAACTTGAAAAAGGTAAGGTTTATCCTGTTGGCGAGGCAGCAACTCTAGTGAAAGAGGTTAACTGTACTAAGTTTGACGCATCTGTAAACTTAGCTGTTCGTTTGGGAGTGGATCCACGTAAAGCAAACCAAATGGTTCGTGGCGTGGTAAGTCTACCTCATGGAACAGGTAAAAGTGTTCGTGTTTTGGCTTTGGTTACACCAGATAAGGTGGAAGAAGCAAAAGCAGCAGGTGCTGATTACGCAGGCCTTGATGAATTCATAGAGAAGATTAAAGGCGGTTGGACTGACATTGATGTCATCGTAACCATGCCTTCTGTAATGGGTAAAATTGGACCATTGGGTCGTGTATTGGGTCCTCGTGGCTTGATGCCGAATCCGAAGTCCGGTACCGTTACAATGGACGTAGCAAAAGCAGTAGGTGAGGTGAAAGCAGGTAAGATTGACTTTAAAGTTGATCGTTACGGTATCGTTCACGCTGCAATCGGTAAGGTTTCTTTTGAAGCAGCTAAAATTCGTGAGAATGCTGAAGAATTATTGAAGACTCTTAATAAGCTTAAGCCAAGTTCGGCGAAAGGTACTTATATGAAGAGTGTTTATATGTCTTCGACCATGTCACCGGGTATTGCTGTGGATGCTAAATCAATTTCATAACGCTAAAGAATAGCATCATGACAAGAGAAGAAAAACTTACACAGATTGAAAATTTAACAGCCGTATTAAACAATACCGCTACCATTTATTTAGCTGATATCGCAGCGTTAGATGCAGAAACAACATCTAACTTGCGTCGTGCTAGTTTTGGTAAGGGTATTAAATTAAACGTCGTTAAAAATACTTTGCTCAAACAAGCTATGGACGCTTCGGAGAAAAACTTCGATGGTCTGTACGATGTACTTAAAGGAAATACAAGCATAATGCTTGCCGAAGCTGGTAATGCTCCTGCGAAACTCATTAAAGAGTTCCGTAAGAAGAACGATAAGCCAGTTTTAAAAGGCGCGTGGATAGAAGAAAGCGTTTACGTAGGTGATGAGAATTTGGAAATGCTCGTTGCAATCAAGTCTAAAGAAGAACTGATTGGCGAAGTATTAACCTTGCTTCAAAGTCCTGCGAAAAACGTTGTTTCTGCTCTTCAGAGCGCTGGTGGCAACATTGCCGGACTCCTCAAAACTTTGGAAGAGCGCAACGCGTAATTCCTTTATTTACAATTAATTAAGAATAAAAATTAAATTTTATAAAAATGGCTGATATCAAAGAATTGGGCGATGCCCTAGTAAACTTGACAGTTAAAGAAGTATCTGAATTAGCAGGATACTTGAAAGAAGAACACGGCATCGAGCCTGCTGCAGCTGCTGCAGCTGTTGCTGGTCCTGCAGCTGGTGGTGGCGGTGACGCTGCTGAAGCTCAGACTGAGTTTGACGTAATCTTGAAAGCTGCTGGCGGTTCTAAACTTGCTGTTGTTAAGCTTGTTAAGGAAATGACAGGTCTAGGCTTGAAAGAAGCTAAAGAAAAAGTAGATGGCGCCCCTGCAGCATTGAAGGAAGGCGTTACAAAAGACGAAGCAGAAGCATTGAAAGCGCAGCTTGAAGAAGCTGGTGCTGAAGTTGAGGTCAAGTAATTGATCGACTGCTAGGTTATCCGGTTTAGGTCTTTGGGGAGCTCCCCTTAGACCTAAACCTTTTTGTGTTTAATTAACATTTTGGGCTGAAATGGTAAACCAAATTACTGCTCCACAGGAGCGTATCAATTTTTCTTCCACTGCTATTAAGACGGCATTCCCGGACTTTTTAGATATTCAGTTGAAGAGTTTCATGGACTTCTTCCAGATAGAGACGAAGCCATCAGAAAGATCAGAGGAAGGATTGTACCGTGTTTTCGCGGAAAACTTCCCTATTTCGGATTCAAGAAACAATTTTGTTCTTGAGTTCTTGGACTACTTTGTAGATCCCCCGCGTTATTCGGAACGCGAATGTATCGAGCGAGGCTTGACATTCTGTGTTCCGTTGAAGGCGCGTCTAAAATTGTACTGTACGGATCCAGAACACGAAGATTTTGAGACGATTGTCCAGGATGTGTATCTAGGAACCATTCCATACATGTCACCACGCGGTACTTTTATCGTGAATGGTGCAGAAAGAATTATCGTTAGCCAATTGCACCGTTCACCTGGTGTATTCTTTGGACAATCCTACCATGCGAACGGAACTAAATTGTATTCAGCCCGTATCATACCGTTCAAAGGGTCATGGATCGAATTCGCTACTGACATCAATCAAGTCATGTACGCGTATATCGACCGTAAAAAGAAGTTGCCTGTAACGACCTTGTTACGTTCAATTGGTTTTGAAAGAGATAAAGACATCTTAGAAATCTTTGACCTTGCTGAGGAAGTGAAGGTTAGTAAAGCGTCGTTGAAGCGTTCAATCGGTCGTAAGCTTGCGGCAAGAGTATTGAAGACGTGGATTGAAGATTTCGTTGATGAAGACACTGGAGAAGTTGTATCTATCGAGCGTAATGAGGTTATTCTCGATCGTGATACTGTCTTAGATAAGGAGCACACGGAAGAAATTCTAGATGCTGAAGTGAATGCAATTCTATTGCATAAAGAAGACATTGCGTCTTCGGATTTTGCGATTATTCACAACACCTTACAGAAGGATCCAACAAATACAGAGAAAGAGGCCGTGGAGCACATCTACCGCCAACTTCGTAACGCTGAACCGCCAGATGAGGAAACTGCTCGCGGTATCATTGACAAATTATTCTTCTCTGAGCAACGTTACTCTTTAGGTGAGGTTGGTCGTTACCGTCTAAACAAGAAATTGTACAACGGCAGTGAGGAAGATTCGCAGGTATTGACAAAGGGTGACATTATCGAGATCATTAAGCGCTTGATTGAGTTGATCAATTCAAAAGCTGAGATCGATGATATTGATCACTTGAGCAACCGTCGTGTACGTACAGTAGGCGAGCAAATGGCCAACCAATTTGGTGTCGGTCTTGCGCGTATGGCACGTACGATCCGCGAGCGTATGAACGTTCGTGATAACGAAGTATTTACACCAATCGATTTGATTAACGCGAAGACGTTGTCTTCAGTTATCAATTCATTCTTTGGTACGAATCAGCTGTCTCAGTTTATGGATCAAACGAATCCATTGTCTGAGATTACGCACAAGCGTCGTCTTTCAGCTTTAGGACCTGGTGGTCTTTCTCGTGAGCGTGCTGGTTTCGAAGTACGTGATGTTCACTACACGCACTATGGACGTCTTTGTCCCATCGAAACACCGGAAGGGCCGAACATTGGTTTGATTTCTTCTTTGTGTGTTTATGCTAAAGTAAATGGCATGGGATTCATTGAGACTCCTTACCGTTCTGTTGAGGATGGGAAAGTGGTTGTGGACCGCGAGCCAACGTACTTAAGTGCTGAGGAAGAAGAAGCGAAAGTAATTGCACAGGCGAATGCACCTATCAGCCCTGACGGTACATTCATCAATGATAAAGTTAAGGTACGTGAAGAAGGTGATTTCCCGGTTGTAGAGCCGGAAACTATCGACTTTATGGACGTTGCACCGAACCAGATTGCATCTATTTCAGCTTCATTGATTCCATTCTTAGAGCATGATGATGCAAACCGTGCATTGATGGGATCTAACATGATGCGTCAGGCCGTACCGTTGTTACGTCCTGAATCACCGATTGTAGGTACAGGTCTCGAACGCCAGGTTGCAACCGATTCTCGAGTTTTAATTAACTCTGAAGGAGCGGGTACTGTAGAGTACGTGGATTCAATGCAAATCAAAATCAGCTACGATCGAACTGATGATGAGCGTGGAGTAAGCTTTGAGGACGATATTAAATCGTACCAATTGGTGAAATTCCAGAAGACCAACCAAGGAACGACCATCAACTTGAAGCCTATTGTAAAGAAAGGTGATCGTGTTGAATATGGTCAAGTTCTTTGTGAGGGTTATGCCACACAGCAAGGTGAATTGGCTTTAGGTCGTAACATGTTAGTGTCTTTCATGCCTTGGAAAGGGTATAACTTTGAGGATGCAATCGTTATTTCTGAGCGTGTCGTGCGTGAGGATATTTTTACTTCGATTCACATTGACGAATACTCTTTAGAGGTTCGTGATACGAAATTAGGAGCAGAAGAACTCACTGCAGATATCCCTAACGTTAGTGAGGAAGCTACAAAAGACTTAGACGAGAATGGAATCATTCGCGTAGGTGCTGAGATCAAGCCAGGTGATATCCTCATCGGTAAGATTACACCAAAAGGCGAGAGCGATCCTTCTCCTGAAGAGAAACTTCTACGTGCCATCTTTGGAGACAAGGCCGGTGATGTAAAAGATGCTTCTTTGAAAGCTTCTCCATCTTTGAATGGGGTAGTTATAGATAAGAAGCTCTTTACGCGCTTAGTTAAAGACAAACGTCAACGTGCGGAAGACAAAGAAGAAATTGGCCAATTGGACCTTCAGATGGAGGCCGAATTAGCTGAATTGAAATCTGTATTCGTAAACAAATTGAGTGTTTTAGTTTCGGGTAAAACAAGTCAAGGTGTGAAGAACGACCTGAATGAAGACGTAATTCCAAAAGGAACGAAGTTTACATTGAAGGCGTTGAATGCTATTGAGGATTACAGTCGCATCGTAGGTGGTAAATGGACTACTGATGCTGAACGTAATGATAAGATCGATACGGTCATTCACAATTACAAAATCAAGGTCAACGATATTCAGGGATCTTACCGTCGTATGCGATTCGCGATTACTGTGGGAGATGAACTTCCAGCAGGAATCATGAAGCTGGCTAAAGTTTACATCGCTAAGAAACGTAAGCTTAAGGTGGGTGATAAGATGGCAGGTCGTCACGGTAATAAGGGTATTGTTGCTCGTATCGTTCGTGATGAGGATATGCCGTTCCTAGAAGATGGAACGCCAGTGGATATTGTTTTGAACCCATTGGGTGTACCGTCGCGTATGAACATTGGTCAGATTTACGAAACCGTTCTTGGATGGGCAGGTCGTAAGTTGGATAAGAAGTTCGCTACGCCAATTTTTGACGGTGCTTCTCTTGATGATATTTCAAGCTACGTAACAGAAGCAGGTTTGCCAGAGTTTGGCCACACGCAACTTTACGATGGTGGTACAGGTCAGCCGTTTGATCAAAAAGCAACTGTAGGTATTATCTATATGTTGAAACTAGGTCACATGGTTGATGATAAGATGCACGCACGTTCAATCGGTCCGTATTCATTGATAACGCAACAACCATTAGGAGGTAAAGCTCAGTTTGGTGGTCAGCGCTTTGGTGAAATGGAGGTTTGGGCACTTGAAGCATTCGGTGCAGCGAATATTTTACGTGAGATCCTCACAGTGAAGTCAGATGACGTCGTAGGACGTGCGAAGACTTACGAGGCAATCGTAAAAGGCGAGCGAATGCCGCAACCAGGAATTCCAGAATCGTTCAACGTGTTATTGCACGAATTGAAAGGTTTAGGATTGAAAGTAACGTTGGACTAATTAATTGAGTAATCTCCGCAGTCTTCGGGCTGCGGACTACAATAAAAATCGCATTATGGCTCTTAGAAAAAGCGATAAACAACAAAACAGCGCCTTCAGCAAGATCACAATCTCGTTGACAGCGCCTGAAACCATCCTTGAGAACAGTCACGGAGAGGTTTTGAAACCAGAAACAATCAACTACCGTACTCACAAGCCTGAGCGCGACGGTTTATTCTGTGAGCGTATTTTCGGTCCTGTAAAGGATTACGAATGTGCTTGTGGAAAGTACAAGCGTATCCGCTACAAGGGAATCGTTTGTGACCGCTGTGGTGTTGAGGTTACGGAGAAGAAAGTGCGTCGCGATCGTGTTGGCCACATTTCCTTGGTAGTTCCTGTAGTTCACATTTGGTATTTCCGCTCGCTTCCGAATAAAATTGGTTACCTCTTAGGTCTTCCATCCAAGAAATTGGACATGATTATCTATTACGAGCGTTACGTGGTTATTCAGGCGGGTAATGCGGTGGATAATGAGGGTAATCCCCTGACACGTCTGCAGTTCTTAACAGAGGATGAGTATCTGGATGCAATGGAGCGTTTGCCTATTGAAAATCAGTACTTAGATGATGCTGACCCTACCAAATTCGTTGCGAAAATGGGAGCGCAGGCTGTTCAAGCGCTGTTAGGTACCTTAGATTTAGATTCTCTGTCTTTCGAATTACGTCACAAAGCTAATACGGAAACGTCGCAGCAACGTAAGCAAGAGGCTTTAAAGCGTTTGCAGGTAGTTGAGAGCCTACGCGATGCAAATACGCGTATTGAGAATAATCCAGAGTGGATGGTGATGAGCGTTGTACCGGTTATACCGCCAGAACTACGTCCATTAGTACCATTAGACGGTGGTCGTTTTGCAACATCAGATTTGAATGATCTGTACCGTCGTGTAATTATCCGTAACAACCGTTTGAAGCGTCTTCTTGAAATCAAGGCACCAGAGGTGATCTTGAGAAACGAAAAACGCATGCTTCAGGAATCTGTAGATAGTCTTTTCGATAATACTCGTAAGTCGTCCGCAGTAAAGACTGAGAGCAACCGTCCTTTGAAATCACTTTCAGACTCTTTGAAAGGTAAGCAAGGTCGTTTCCGTCAAAATCTATTGGGTAAGCGTGTTGATTACTCTGCACGTTCGGTAATTGTTGTAGGTCCAGAATTGAAACTACACGAATGTGGTCTTCCTAAGAATATGGCTGCAGAACTTTACAAGCCGTTCATCGTACGTAAGTTGATTGAAAGAGGTATTGTGAAGACTGTGAAGTCTGGTAAGAAGATCATCGATCGTCGTGACCCAGTTGTTTGGGATATCCTAGAAAACGTGATGAAAGGTCATCCGGTACTCTTGAACCGTGCACCGACGCTTCACCGTTTGGGTATACAAGCATTCCAGCCGAAGCTTATTGAGGGTAAAGCAATCCAATTGCACCCACTAGCGTGTACGGCATTTAATGCGGATTTCGATGGTGATCAGATGGCTGTTCACCTTCCTTTAGGTCCAGCAGCGATTTTAGAAGCACAGTTATTGATGCTTGCTTCACACAACATTTTGAACCCTGCAAACGGTTCTCCTATCACAGTTCCTTCACAGGATATGGTTTTGGGTCTATACTACATGACCAAACCTATGAAGAACACAAAGGAGATGCCTGTTCGTGGTGAAGGAATGGTGTTCTATTCTCCTGAAGAAGTTGAAATCGCCCTTAACGAAGGTGCCGTTGATCTTCACGCTTTGATCAAAATCAAGGGTCGTGTAGAGCAAGCAGACGGGACAATGGCTATGGAATTCATCGATACCACTGTCGGTCGTGTACTTTTCAATCAAGCCGTACCAGAACGAGTGGCGTTCATCAATGAAATTTTAACGAAGAAGGCACTTCGCGGTATCATCGCCAATGTTTTGAAAAAGACAGATGTACCTGCTACAGCTAAATTCTTAGACGATATTAAGTCTATGGGTTACGGACGTGCATTCCGTGGAGGACTATCGTTCTCTCTGAATGACATTCGTATTCCTGATGCAAAAGCAACATTGATTTCGGAAGCATCGGAGGAAGTGGAAGGAATTTTCGCTTCATACAACATGGGGCTTATCACGAACAACGAACGTTACAATCAGGTCATTGATGTTTGGACAAACACGAATGCGCGTTTGACTCAAGCTGCAATGAGTACATTGATCAACGACCGTCAAGGTTTTAACCCGATTTACATGATGCTCGATTCTGGAGCACGTGGTTCTAAGGAGCAGATTCGTCAGCTCTCTGGTATGCGTGGTTTGATGGCTAAGCCGCAGAAATCTGGATCAGCAGGTGGTGAAATCATCGAAAATCCGATCATCTCTAACTTTAAGGAAGGTCTATCCATCCTTGAGTACTTTATTTCTACGCACGGTGCACGTAAAGGTCTTGCAGATACGGCATTGAAAACGGCGGATGCTGGTTACTTAACCCGTCGTCTGCACGATGTTGCACAAGATGTAGTGGTTAATGAAGTAGATTGTGGAACATTACGTGGTCTTGAGGTAAGCGCTCTAAAGAAGAGTGATGAAATCGTTGAGACGCTCGCAGAGCGTATCATTGGCCGTGTATCTCTAAATGATGTTATCGACCCGTTAACGGACGAAGTATACATTGTTTCGGGCGAGGAAATCACGGAAGAGATCGCCCTGAAAATTGACGCATCTCCGATTGAAACTGTAGAAGTTCGCTCACCGTTAACGTGTGGAACGAAAAGAGGTATTTGTGAGAAGTGTTACGGGACGAACCTTGCGACGAGTAAAATGGCTCAAGCAGGAGATAGTGTTGGTGTAATTGCTGCACAATCTATTGGTGAGCCTGGTACACAGTTGACCCTACGTACCTTCCACGTTGGGGGTACAGCAGGTAACGTTAGTGAGGAAAACAAAGTTTTAGCGAAGTTTAACGGTAAAGTTGAATTAGAAGATGTTAGAACTGTAGAAGGAGATAATGGTGATACGATTGTTATCGGCCGAACTGGTGAGATGCGTATCGTGGATACTAAAACGGGCCGTACTGTAATGACCAATATGATTCCTTACGGGGGTATTTTGAAGGTGAAAAATGGTGCGAAGGTGAAGCAAGGGGCGGAGATCGTTCAATGGGATCCTTACAATGCCGTAATTATCTCTGAGATGCCAGGTAAGATTGGTTACAAGGATATCATTCAAGGAACCACGTATAAGGTTGAGATTGATGAGCAGACCGGTTTCCAAGACAAAGTAATTTCTGAAAACCGTGACCGTAAGTTGGTACCAACTATCCAGGTATTAGATTCGGATGGTAATGAAGTCAAGAACTACACTCTTCCAGTAGGTGCACATTTGATGGTAGAAGAAGGTGAAGATATTCCTGCGGGTAAAATTCTTGTTAAGATTGCTCGTAAGAGCGCTAAGGCGGGTGATATTACCGGTGGTCTCCCACGTGTAACTGAATTATTCGAAGCACGTAATCCATCGAATCCTGCTGTTGTTGCTGCAATTGATGGTATCGTTAGCTACGGAAAAATTAAGCGTGGTAATCGTGAGATTATTATCGAGAGCCGTACTGGTGAAGTGAAGAAATACTTGATTAATTTGAGCAAGCAAATTCTCGTTCAAGAGAATGACTTCGTGAAAGCAGGAACTCCGCTCTCTGATGGTGCAATAACACCTAACGACATTCTTGCGATCAAAGGCCCAACTGCGGTTCAATCGTATTTGGTGAATGAAATTCAAGAGGTATACCGCCTCCAAGGAGTGAAGATTAACGACAAGCACTTTGAGGTAATTGTACGTCAGATGATGCGTAAGGTTAAGATTCAAGATACTGGAGACACGTTGTTCTTAGAGGGTAATTTGGTTCATGCCATTGACTTTATCGAAGAAAACGATCGCATCTTCGGAATGAAGGTAGTGGAGAATGCAGGTGATAGTGCCAACTTGAAAGAAGGTCAAATCCTTAGTACTCGTGAGTTGCGCGATGAAAACAGTTTGTTACGTCGTGAAGACAAAGCATTAGTGGAAGCACGCGATGCGAGTCCAGCAACTGCTGCTCCAGTTCTTCAGGGTATTACAAGAGCATCACTACAAACGAAATCATTCATCTCAGCAGCTTCCTTCCAGGAGACGACTAAGGTGTTGAATGAGGCTTCTGTAAATGCGAAAGAAGATACGCTTGAAGGTTTGAAAGAAAACGTTATTGTGGGTCACTTGATTCCGGCGGGTACGGGTCTTAAGAAATACCGCGAAACAGTGGTAGGTTCTAAAGAAGAGTATGAGAAAATGCAGGATACAATGGCTGCAGAAGTTGTAGAATAAACTGAAGTAAGAGAAATGGCAGAGCAGAATAAAGACAGTCAAATTAATATTGAGTTAAGTGAAGACATGGCGCAAGGGGTTTATAGTAATCTCGTTGCCATCAATCATAGCCCAACGGAATTTGTCCTTGATTTTATTCAGATGATGCCGGGTGTTCCTAAAGCGAAAGTGCAATCAAGGGTAATATTAACTCCTGAGCATGCAAAGAGACTTTTGCAAGCTCTTGGGGAAAATGTTTCCCGCTACGAACAGAACTTCGGTGATGTTCGAACGCACGAACCGCCGCAGGTACCGTTAAACTTTGGCGGTCCTACAGGTCAAGCTTAAATATTTTTCTTGAAAAATATGAACCCTCGGCATGTGCCGGGGGTTTTCTATTTAATAGAAGCTCAGTGCCATGAAAAATAGATATCTATATTTTGCCATACTCTTGTCATTTACCGGTCAAGCGCAAATTTATTCGGGAACGACCTCATTAGGTTCTAGTATGACTCTTGATATTACCATGAACACTACTACTGATTCTTTGGAAATGGAGTTTAGTGGACCATCTTCGGGCTACTTTTCCGTGGGTTTTGGTAGCACGGGCATGAATGGTACATACATTCTTTTAGTCAATTCGAATGGGACTATGGCTGAACGTAAGTTGGGGCAATACAACGGTGGTTCTGTCTTGACTTCGTCCATAGCTTACAGTGCGGTTACTGCCGGAACTACTCGCACGGCGTACATTGAACGTTCTCTAATTGGAGCCAGCACGAATCATTATACTTTTCCAGTTAGTGGCGGATCCATTCCATTGATTTGGGCAAAAGGAGGAACATCATTCGGAAATCATGGTAATGCAAATAGAGGTATAGGAACTATTAATCTTGTCAATCAGTGCAACATTCCAACAACGACATTAACACCTCTAAGTATTTGTCTTGGTGATTCCGTGCAAATCTTCGGTGAGTGGATAAGCCAGCCAGGTACCATTTCAGATACGCTTGTAACGACCATAGGATGTGATTCGATTGTCGAACAGAGCGTGCAGTATACGGCACCTGTCGTCAATACCTTGCCGTCTTTAAGTATATGTCAAGGAGACAGCGCTCAGGTCTTCGGAACTTGGATAACTACCGCAACAACGCTGTATGATTCTTTATCTACCCCAGCAGGATGTGATTCCGTGGTAGCGCAAGAGGTTATTGTGAATGCTACAGTGACTAATACGATTACTGCTGCAGACCTTTGCGCTGGAGATAGCGTATTCTATTTAGATGCTTGGCGCACAGATACAGGTGCAGTAGTGTACAACGGCGCGACGGCACTGGGCTGTGATTCTGTGGTTATGGGTAGGGTAGAGTACTTACCTACTGTTGATACCGGTTCTATTTGGACAGGATTTTTAGATGCCAGTATGTTCGTTGGGACAGACCTAGGAGCGACTTATTACTGGTTCAATTGTAACACGGGGGCTTTTGTAGATACCACCATGGGTGCTGATACCATCAACCCAGGCAATGAGTTTTTACAAGCTCCTGATACAGGGTATTATGCTGCGATCATCGTGAAGCCAGGGTTCTGTTCAGATACCTCTGCGTGTAAGTATTACTACGTAGATGTTCCGGAATACGATTACGGTATTTCTCTTCGCCCTATTCCAGCTAATACAGCCCTCCTTATTTCACTCGATAACTTTGGTGGCCCGCTTACTTACGAGATTATTGGTATTACTGGGAAACGTGCGGCTGAAGGTATTATAAAAGAATCTCAAGAGGTTGTCGATCTTTCCAGGTATGCTTCAGGTTTGTACTTTCTTCGGTTAGAAGACGGTCGAACCATGAAATTTTTAAAGGAGTAAAAGAGGAGTGTCCCGTTGTACTTAATGGGATTTGATTTAGGCACTAAATTCCTCGATCACACGAAGAATAAGCTTCAATCCTTTATCGAGTTCTTCCCTAGAAATAGTAAGCGGTGGTGTGATACGAATGGCATTCTCTGCGAACAGGAAACTGTTGGTTATCAATCCTTCTTGTTCTAATCGGGCAATGACCGCAAAACTGTCTATTTCAGGCTTGAGCCACAGGCAGTACATGAGTCCCTTACCACTGATCTTTTCAATACTAGGATGAACGAGCACATCTCGAATGTGCTGCTCCTTGGCCGGGATTCCTGCCATGAGATCAGGGGAAGATTCAAGTGCTTCAAAGACTCCTAGAGAGGCTGCACAACTCACTGGGTTACCGCCAAAGGTGGTGATGTGCCCGAGGATGGGATCTGCTTGTATTACTTTCATAATATGTTCGGGAGCTACAAAAGCGCCTAGAGGCAAACCGCCGCCGTAGGCTTTCGCCAAACACATGATATCCGGACAGAAGCCATAGTCAAGGTGCGCAAACCATGGTCCAGTTCTGCCCATGCCGGTTTGAATCTCATCCAGAATCATCAATGCACCCACTTCTCTACAACGGGCGCGTACTGCAGTAATCCATGCGAGGTCCGCAGGAATATATCCACTACCTGCCTGAATACATTCAATCACAACGCCTGCCGTCTTTGAAGTGATCTGCTCAAGCACAGCGAAATCGTTAAAATTCGCCTGAAATGTATCTGGTAATAGCGGGTAATAACCGCCTTTATATTTGTCTGATCCTTGGATGCTTAAGGAACCGTGTGTTGAACCGTGGTAGCTGTTTTTAAAACTGATGAACTGGCTTCGACCGGTATATTTCTTAGCAATCTTCATGGAGGCTTCAATGGCCTCAGTACCACTATTCACGAAGTAAACACGGTCCATACAAGGATGGAGCTTCTCTAAAGTTTTCTGGGCCAATTTTGCCTGCGGCCCAATAGCGAATTCACCATAGACCATTACGTGCATGTGCTTTTTCACCTGCTCGAGAACAGATTCCACCACTGAGGGATGACCGTGTCCAAGGTTGGCCACAGATATCCCCGAGATAAAATCGAGATAAGCCTTGCCTTCAGGGTCGTACAAGTAATTGCCCTCAGCACGATCAATAACTAGAGCGCTAGGAGCGCCAACCACTTGGGCGACATGATTTAAAAAAAGTGATTGGATGCTGGCCATGCCACGAAGATACGTTCCACGGCCAAATAACAATCCCCGAGCGCTTAAGTGCTCAAGGTTTTTGCTGTGAAGATTTATATTTCTTCATTTTACTTAATTTCCTGCTTTCAATTTGGTTTGAGACCGTTTCTTGTTGCCAAGACACTCAGAGAACTTCTTATCACAATTCGGCGTATCTAATAACGACCCGCGTAATATAGTTCCTTATCGCATTGGGCGTCCGCCTTCAGGTCCAGGACGTCTCTCCCTATCTCTTGGACGATCCTTGCCTTTCAAACGTTCCATCATTCTACGACCAAATTCTTTTTCAGCCTTCATGAGTTGAAGCGTTTTCTTTGCTCCTAATAGGTCAATAAAATCATCGAGGTAAGACTTACGAAGTTCTTCGATGGCAATATGAATATCTGACATCTTATAAATCATCGTTTCTAATTCCTTTTCACTTATTTCTTCATCCTTTTTCAAGCTCATGAAATTTGCCCGTTGCTTTTCGCGCAATTCGTGTTCTTTAGATTGAAGCTCGTTATATACTGGCCAGAAAGCTTGGCTTTCAGCTACAGTGAGTTCAAGTTCCTCGGTGATGTAGGCCACTTTAATGGCCTCAATTTTTTCTTTCTTTTTTTCAAGCTCGGCTCGATCGCCCATCTTAGGCTGTGCCATGACCGCTGCTGTAGAAAGCAAGAGGCCAAAAATCAATGTCTTTTTCATAATTCTAAGTATTCGTAATATGAGTTGTAATAATCGTAATACACATCTGCATCAAGCTCGACTTCAGCGAAGTCAAGCGAATCGGGCTCCACAAAGGAGTACATATCCTCAACCTGCACATAGCCTAGGCTGTACATCTCAGCCATTAAATCTTCGGTTACTTCACTATCATTTTCTGAGGTATTTGGCCAGAAGAAAACAGCAATGGCAAAAGCGGCTGCGGCGGTCATGGACCAGCGGACAATACGCATGTAGCGCGACTTCGTTGCAACAACAGGGCTCGTGGTCCGGTCCAAGAGATGCTGCTCCGGAATGCGGTGAAGCTTTGCTTTGAGCTCGTTTAACTGAGCATCACTTGCCTTATATGTTCGTTGTTTATCCATCCGTATGTTAGAGTTCTAGTAATTAAGGAAGGTTTAATTGGCCGATTAATTTTTCTTCCATCTTGTTTTTAGCATGGTAGTAATTTGCCTTAAGTGCACCAATAGAAGTACCTGTGAGTTCGGCAATGTCCTTAAAGCTCAAATCTTGGTAGTACCGCAATTCAAAAACCAACTGCTGTTTTTCCGGGAGGCTAATGAGGACTTCCTGCACCTTGGCACTGATCTGCTCACTGTCCCATTTTAGCTCCGAGGTACTCTGTGCAGCATAGGCACTCTCTAAATCGGCACTGAGATGTCGCTTTTCCTTTTTCAACTCGTTCAAAGCGGCATTGCGAACAATGGTGTAGCACCAGGTAAATGGATGGCTGTTGCCCTTGAACTTGTGAAGGTTTTTCCAAATATTGATCATTCCTTCTTGCAGAGCGTCCTGGGCCAATGATTCGCTCTTAAGGATGCCCATAGCACAATAGAGGAGACGCTCGCTGTACTGCTCAACGATCTCAAAAAAAGAAGCCTCCCACTGCTCTTGCAATAGGAGGCTCTTGATATTCTTGGTTTCCTCCATTGTTCTTTAGATGAATGGAAGATACTAAAGGTTTAAGTGAGGAATTACTTTCTAGCGATCACCTTTTGTGCTGCAGCCACGATAGCATCAGCGTTCAATCCGTATTTTTCCATGAGCTGTGCTGGAGTGCCACTCTCACCAAAGCTGTCGTTTACAGCTACGAATTCTTGTGGCACTGGGTTATTGGTTACCAGAGTTTGAGCAACGCTCTCGCCCAAACCACCAAAGCGGTTGTGCTCTTCAGCAGTCACTACACAACCTGTTTTAGAGGCAGATGCTAGTATGGCCTTCTCGTCCAGCGGCTTGATCGTCGCCATGCCTATGACTTCTGCGCTTACGCCTGTAGCTTCGAGTGCTTCAGCAGCTTGCAACGCTTCCCATACAAGGTGTCCAGTGGCAATAATGGTGACGTCTGTACCTTCTGTTAATACATCCGCTTTTCCAATCTCAAATTTAGCATCAGCAGAGGTGAAATTCGCCACTTTTGGACGTCCGAATCTTAAGTATACAGGACCGTCGTAATTCGCGATTGCGATGGTAGCAGCTTTAGTTTGGTTGTAATCACAGGTGTTGATTACGACCATGTGCGGCAACATCTTCATCAGGCCGATATCTTCAAGAATCTGGTGTGTTGCACCGTCTTCACCTAGCGTCAAACCTGCGTGAGAAGCACATATCTTCACATTTTTACCGCTGTAAGCGATGCTCTGGCGAATCTGATCGTACACGCGACCCGTAGAGAAGTTTGCAAAGGTTCCAGTGAATGGGATTTTACCACCGATGGTCAGGCCTGCCGCAATACCCATCATGTTTGCTTCGGCAATACCGACTTGAAAGAATCGGTCCGGATTTTCATCTGCGAATGCATTCATTTTGAGTGAACCGGTAAGATCGGCACATAATGCAACGACATTTTCATTTTGTCGACCCAATTCTTGGAGGCCTGCGCCAAATCCTGAACGGGTGTCTTTACTGCCTGAATCTGTGTACTTCTTCATTTCTTAGTTGATTTTCACTATGGTTGATGAGCCTGGACTCACTCTAAATTCCTTCGTTTTACTGTAAGCGGTTTCCTGCGCAAATTTGCTCCTAAACACCACCATGTACTGTCCGGGCTGGAGTTGAAAAACCTGACGCTCACCACTTTCGCTGAGATCAGTGACCCACTCATAACCGTCTTCTCTCTGCACAAATATGGAGCCATAGCCGCTTGTTCCTGCTTGTAAGGTGACCATGCCTGGTGGGGGTACTGCTATAGTTGTGGTCGAACTCGGATTTATAAGTACACCGCTTTGAAAAATTCTTGGTAGGGTTAAGATTTCTAAATCATAGGTGCCGCTGAGGTACCGTTGAACCGTACCGAAGTCCTGTACATGTAAAATTTCATTCTCACCATGTGGTTTGATGATGCACGAGATTTTGGTGCTTTGTCTGGAGTTTGATTGCAGTTCCAACTGTCCTTGAGGGGTGGAAGCGCCGATATGGGTGTGGGTTCCAGGATGAATGACAATACTATCGACACTAACCGGTGGAATGGTATGAACCACCATGTCATAGACGACTAATGGGTCTAAGACCATGGTATCCGGCTGGCCCTTATAGTTCAAGGTATGCACAAGACTCTTTCTTACTTTTTGTGAAGTATGATCGTACAGTAAGACTGGAACGTTTGTTTCTGTTGGCTTGCCTCGGCTATCTAAAAGGTTGATTTGAGCTGTTGTATTGTCTAAAGCTTGCGAAATGACGACCCCTAAAACGTTCTTAAATGTATTTTCATCGGCAGCGTCGAAATACGTCCCTACACATTCGAAGCTGTTTTTAAAGTCCTCGTCCAGCCCAATACCGATAACAAAAGGTTTAAGTATGATACCCTTCTGTTGAAGACGCTTACTCACAACACACGGATCACCATCACATGCTTCAACACCATCTGTTATTAAGATAACGATGTTGCGACAATCCTCGCAAGGCGGGAAATCGTCTGATGCCTTTAAAAGCGAACCAGCGATTGGTGTGGTTCCCTTTGGTTTAATAGCCTTTAGTACACGCTTGATTTTATAGATGTTACCGTTGCTGAACGGAACTTCTAAACGCGTATCAGAACAGTCTTGAGGAGGTACAGGTTTTTGATGACCGTAGACACGCAGCGCCAATTGAAAATTTCCTTCCTCTTGAATCCCTTGCAAGCTATCGAGCATTTGCCCCATTAAGCGTTGTGCAACATCTATTTTCGCACCCGTTTCCCAACGACCATACATGCTTTGGCTTCCATCGAAAACGAATAATATTCGCGTTAGCGGTGGACGTTCTTCTTCAACCTGTGACTGTGCCTGAAGGGCAAGACAGAAAAAGAAAAATACTATGACGTTGAGTTGTTTCACAATAGACTTAGTAATCGCCGAGTGTTTCTGGATTTTGACGAAGTGCGTCTACAAGTTGGTCGTCATTTGGTGCAACACCATGCCATTTGTGCGTACCCATCATAAAATCAACGCCGTTACCCATTTCCGTGTGAAGAAGAATACAAACGGGTTTGCCTTTTCCTGCCGCGGCCGCAGCCTCATTGAGTGCCAATTTTACTGCGCTTAGGTCATTTCCTTGCGCCACTGTTATTACGTGCCAGCCGAAAGCATCAAATTTTGCTTGGATGGATCCCATGGCCAATACTTCATCTGTTGATCCGTCAATTTGTTTGGCGTTAACGTCAACAGTAGAAATGAGGTTATCTATTTTTTTAGCAGCGGCATACATTGCAGCTTCCCAAACTTGTCCTTCTTGTAATTCCCCGTCGCCGTGTAAGGTGTAGACTAATCTGTTATCACCATTTAGTTTTTTCGCTTCAGCAGCACCAATAGCAACACTCATTCCCTGACCTAAAGAACCAGAAGCAATTCGAATACCTTCCAGTCCTTCATGGGTAGTGGGGTGTCCCTGTAAACGTGTATTCAATTTTCTAAACGTTGCCATTTCGCTTACATCGAAGTATTCGGCACGCGCAAGAATCGAATACATTACCGGTGAAATGTGGCCGTTTGATAAAAAGAACAAATCTTCACCTTTACCGTCCATCGTGAACGCCTTAGGGTCGTGTTTCATGTGATCAAAATAGAGCGTAGTTAAAAACTCTACACATCCTAAGGAACCGCCTGGGTGTCCTGAATTTACAGCGTGTACCATTCGTACGATGTCTCTACGGACTTGGGATACGACGGTTTGTAGGTCTTGTTGTGACATGGGTGAAATGTTATATTCAATACGCAGTAAAATTAAGCCAAAAGAAGGCCCAATTCCCTTTTAAATCCAATTCACATATACACACGTTGCTAACAAAGAATCCTTTTATCTTTGCCGCCCTAAAGCAATTAGTATGAAGTGTGGAATCGTCGGCTTGCCGAATGTTGGAAAGAGTTCGTTATTCAACTGTCTATCGAGTGCGAAAGCGCAGGCGGCTAATTATCCGTTTTGTACCATAGAGCCGAATGTTGGTCAGGTAACGGTGCCGGATTACCGTTTAGAGCGTTTGTCTGAATTGGTTAATCCTGAGCGTGTTCAGCCTGCGAATGTAGAAATCGTGGATATCGCTGGATTGGTACGTGGCGCCTCGAAAGGAGAAGGTTTAGGGAACCAATTCTTAGGGAATATCCGTGAAACCAACGCGATCATACACGTTCTCCGTTGCTTTGAAAATGAGAATGTCACCCATGTCGATGGAAGTGTAGATCCTATCCGCGATAAGGAAACTATCGATACCGAATTACAACTTAAAGATCTCGATACCATCGAAAAGCGCCTCGATAAAGCCAAAAAAATGGCCAAAAGCGGCGAAAAAGAGGCAAAACTGAACGTTTCTACCTTAGAACGACTGATCGCTTTTGTCTTAGAAGGCAGAAATGTCCGCGGTTTTGAAAGTTCCGAGCGCGAACAAGAATTGATCAAAGAAATGCAGTTACTCACTGATAAGCCGGTTTTATACTTGTGTAATGTCGATGAAAGCGCTGCTAAATCTGGAAACGCATATGTTGATCGTGTTGTTGAAATGGCGGCGGCCGAAGGTGCGGGTTGCATTCACATCGCGGTAAGTACAGAATCGGATATTGCTGAATTAGAAACCTATGAGGAGAAACAACTTTTTCTAGAGGAATTGGGTCTTGAAGATGCCGGGGTAAATCGTGTGATTCGTGCGGCATACGAACTGTTAAATCTGCAGACGTACTTTACAGCAGGCGTGAAGGAAGTTCGGGCATGGACCATTAAGAAGAACTTCACGGCACCACAGGCTGCTGGTGTAATTCATACAGATTTTGAGAAAGGCTTCATTCGTGCTGAGGTAATCTCATACAGTGATTATGATGCACTAGGGAGTGAAAATGCAGTGAAGGAAGCAGGTAAAATGCGCGTTGAAGGAAAAGAATATATCGTTCAGGATGGTGATGTCATGCACTTCCGTTTCAATGTGTAAAACCTGTGTATACTTTCATGTAATAAACACGCCGTAAAGTCGCGCGCATTCTTAAATTAGGAATCCTGTATTCCAATTTATTTATGGCACAAGAAGCACAATATACTGAAGACAACATACGATCGCTGGAGTGGGATGAGCACATCAGGTTACGTCCTGGTATGTACATCGGTAAGTTGGGCGATGGTAAAAGTCCCGACGATGGAATCTACATTCTACTCAAAGAAATCCTAGACAACTCCATTGACGAATATGTAATGGGCGCTGGTAAGACCGTTGAGGTCAAAATCGCTGACGGCCAGGTGATGGTTAGAGATTTCGGTCGGGGCATTCCTTTAGGTAAAGTGGTTGATGTGGTTTCTAAGATCAATACAGGGGCTAAATACGACAGTAAAGCTTTTAAAAAATCTGTAGGGCTCAACGGGGTTGGTGCCAAAGCCGTGAATGCATTATCTACAGAATTTATTGTTCAAGCGTATAGAGACGGTAAAACCAAACGGGCAAAATTCTCGCACGGAAAGTTAGTCGAAGACGATCATATCGAAGAGTCTTCACAGCGTAAAGGAACAAAAGTCACCTTCCGACCGGATCCAGATATCTTCATTAACTACAAATACATGTTGGAATATGTGGAGAAGATGTTGTGGAACTATGCGTACCTCAATCCTGGACTTACGCTGTACTTAAATGGTGAAAAATTTTACTCAGAGAACGGGTTAAAAGACCTTCTTCAAGATAATCTGGATGGGAATGTACTGCATGATATCATACATCTTAAGGCGGACGATATAGAAGTGGCTATTACCCATGCAGAGCGGATGCAAGGTGAACAGTACTACAGTTTTGTAAATGGTCAGCATACGACCCAAGGAGGAACACATCAAAACGCTTTCAGAGAAGGACTAGTCACTGTAATGAGAGATTTTTACGGTAAAAACTTTGATGCCGCCGACATTCGTGCATGTGTGATCGGAGCGGTTTCTCTAAAAGTTGTTGAGCCGGTTTTTGAATCTCAAACGAAAACGAAATTAGGTTCGCTAGAAATGGCGCCTGGTGAAGTTCACGTTCGAACATTCGTCGGGAATTTCTTGAAAGAACATCTCGATAACTTCTTGCACAGAAATGCTGCGGTTGCGGAGATTCTTCTAAAAAAGATTCAACGTGCGGAGCGGGAAAGAAAAGACTTACAAGGCATTCGAAAATTGGCCCGTGAACGTGCGAAAAAAGCCAATCTTCACAATAAAAAACTTCGCGATTGCCGTGCACATTTAAGTGATAAAAAAGCAAGTGCAAAAGGCGACAGACGTCTTGAAACTACGGTATTTATAACGGAGGGTGACAGTGCATCTGGTTCTATTACTAAAAGCCGAGATGTCAATACACAAGCGGTATTTTCATTGAAAGGAAAGCCATTAAACTCCTATGGTTTGAGTAAGAAAGTGGTGTATGAGAACGAGGAATTTAATTTGCTTCAAGCGGCCTTGAACATTGAAGATGGATTGGATGAGTTACGCTACAATAATGTGGTGATTGCAACGGATGCCGATGTCGATGGGATGCACATTCGTTTGTTATTGATCACGTTCTTCCTGCAGTTCTTCCCAGAATTGGTTCGTGAGGGTCACTTGTACATTTTACAAACGCCACTGTTCAGGGTTCGGAACAAAAAGGTAACGAGATACTGTTACACTCCGGAAGAAAAAAATACGGCGATAGATGAATTAGGTCCGCGACCAGAAATCACTCGATTTAAGGGATTGGGTGAAATTTCGCCGGACGAATTCAAGCATTTTATTGGAAAAGACATCCGATTGGAACCGGTGATGATAGGCAAAGACTATACTTCTGGGGACTTATTGGAATTCTACATGGGTAAAAACACACCGAAACGTCAGGAATTCATTATTGAAAATCTGCGCGTGGAGAAAAACTTGGAAGAGGAACTCTTTAACTAATGAGCGAAGAAAATCAACCCATTGACGAAGAATTGAATCCGGAATTGTCCGGTTCAGAGATTATTGAGGAGGAGGGAAACCGCATTACCCGTGTTTCCGGTATGTATCAAGATTATTTCTTGGATTACGCATCTTATGTCATCCTTGAACGCGCTGTACCCGCCTTAAACGATGGTTTAAAGCCTGTACAACGTCGTTTGTTGCATGCGATGAAAGAAATGGATGATGGGCGCTTTCATAAAGTAGCAAACATTATTGGGCAGACCATGCGTTTTCACCCGCACGGTGACGCTTCTATCGGTGACGCCCTCGTTCAGATGGGTCAAAAAGACTTGCTCATTGACTGTCAAGGAAACTGGGGGAATATACTCACTGGTGATGGTGCCGCAGCAGCCCGGTACATTGAGGCCAGGTTAACAAAGTTTGCCTTACACGTTGCCTACAGCCCAAAGGTCACTGAGTGGCAGCTTAGTTACGACGGTCGCGCAAATGAGCCTTTACATTTACCTATGAAATTCCCCATGCTTTTAGCAATGGGTGTGGAGGGAATTGCCGTGGGATTAAGCACGAAGATTTTACCGCATAATTTCCTTGAATTGATTGATGCCTCCATTAAAGAATTGGAAGGCAAGCCGTTTAAATTATATCCAGACTTTCCAACCGGCGGAACAGCAGATTTTTCCAATTATAACAATGGTGAGCGCGGCTCACGCGTTCGGGTTCGTGCGAAAATTTCGCAATTGGATAAGAATACCCTTGTCATTACTGAAATTCCTTTTACCACTAATACACAGAGTCTGATCGATAGTGTTTTAAAGGCGAACGATAAGGGTAAAATTAAAATCAAAAAAATCGAGGACAACACTGCTGAGCATGTGGAAATCCTTATTCATCTACCTGGAGGGATTAGTCCAGATAAAACGATTGATGCCCTGTATGCATTTACCAATTGTGAGGTAAGTATTGCGCCATTGGCGTGTTCTATACATGAAGATACACCCCTATTTATAGGAGTTAAGGATGTTTTAAAGCGCAGTACAGAGGCGACAAAAGGTGTTTTGAAAGCTGAGCTCGAAATTCGTTTATCAGAACTTCGTGAGCAATGGCATTTTGCTTCATTAGAGCGCATTTTTATCGAAAAGAAAATTTACCGCGACATAGAAGAAGCGGAAACTTGGGAGCAAGTGATTGCCTTTATTGCAAAAGGTTTAGAGCCGCATATCGGCCATCTCATGCGTGAAGTGACAGAGGACGACATCGTGCGCTTAACAGAGATAAAGATCAAGCGTATATCAAAATTTGACAGCGATAAGGCCAACGATAAAATTCTAGATTTAGAGGGTAAAATAGCCGGGGTTCAGCACGACTTAGCACATTTGATAGATTATGCGATCAACTATTTCAAAGAGCTGAAAGAGAAATTCGGTAAAGGTCGTGAGCGTAAGACAGAGATTGCTACGTTTGATAGTGTTGAAGCATCGAAAGTGGTTATTCGTAATCAAAAACTCTACGTCAATCGTGAAGAAGGATTCGTTGGATACGGTATGAAGCGCGACGAATACGTTTGTGACTGTTCCGACATTGATGATGTTATTGTTTTCCGAGCGGATGGTAAATACAGTGTCAGTAAGGTGAAGGATAAAGCCTTTTTCGGGAAAGATATTATCCATGTTGCGGTATGGAAAAAAGGCGATGATCGTACAGTGTATAATACCATTTATCTTGACGGTATTTCAAAAGTGAGCTACGTGAAGCGTTTTGCAGTGCAAAGCATTACTCGCGATAGAGAGTACGGTGTAACCACTGGGAGCAAAGGATCTCGTATTACTTATTTCACATCCAACCCGAATGGCGAAGCCGAGAAAGTATTGGTACTCTTGCGTCAATTGGCAAAACTTAAGAAACTCAAGATTGACCTAGATTTCGCAGATATTGCAGTTAAGGGTCGAGGATCAAAAGGTAACATCGTTACAAAATTCCCGGTTAAGCGCATTGAGCTCAAGGAAAAAGGTGAGAGTACACTAGAGGCTAGGAGAATCTGGTTCGATCCCACAGTACAGCGATTAAATAGTGACCAGCGCGGTCGATTGGTTGGAAGTTTCAAAGGCGAAGACAGGCTTTTGATTGCCACTAGGAATGGAACACTTCGTGTGGTTATTCCGGAATTGAGTTTGCACTTTGATTCAGATATGATTTACCTGGAAAAGCTGGAGGAAGAGAAGCCTTTAAGTGCTGTATACTTTGACGGAGAAAAATTGCGTTTTTTTGTTAAACGATTCCTCTGGGAAGGTGGAGATAAGGAAGAAAATATCATTACTGCACATCCTAAGAGCGAATTGAACTTCCTCTCGAATGATGCTTTGCCAAGAATTCAAATGGTCTATCGTAAAAGTAAAGGCGAGGCTCGTGAGCCAGAAGAAGTAGATTTGGCTGAATTCATCACATTGAAAGGTGTTAAAGCCAAAGGGAACCAACTAACAACGGAAACCCTGAATAAAATTGAACCACTTGAATCCGTATCAGAACCCACGTCAGAGCCTATTCACGATAGTACTGTAGAAGAGCAGGCGCAGGTCACGGATGGTGCAATAGAAGGTACTGTTAATCTAAACGAAACCGAACCCACGGACACGCTCGAACCCGTGCAGGAGGCTCCCCCTGAACCAAAAGAGGACGAAAAGGGTTCTTATGGTGCGGATGATGAAGCTCCCCAAATAACTTTAGATTTTTAATATGCGCCCCACGCACCTAGCCTTACTTCTTTTTCTATCATTCGGATTATCGGCACAGACCAGCCTTAATATTGCGCTAAAGAGTCAGACGACTTATCTCAATGATATGAATGATATCTGGGGATATACTTCTTCTTCAGGTCGAGAATTTGCGCTCGGTGGTACCACTGCTGGTGTCAGTATAGTAGAAGTTACAAACCCAGCAAGTCCCACGAAAAAGCAATTTATTCAGGGGCCATACAGCATATGGCGCGATTTGAAAACTTGGGATCACTATGCCTATGTTACCCACGATAATACCTTTGCTTGGAATACAATACCAGATCACGGCTTACTTATTATAGATCTAGACAGTATTGATAATGCAACACCTACCTTTAAGACTATGAACCCCGTTATTCAGACGCCCTTAGGTAGTATGGACACCTTACAAACGGCTCACAATTTATACATTGATGAAAATGGTTATGCTTATTTATTCGGAGCAAATGTCGGCAACGGTGGAGCGCTAATTTTCGATGTTGCAACGGATCCTTGGAATCCTACTTATGTGGGAATGTATGACGATTACTACTTTCATGACGGCATGGTTCGGGGTGATACCATCTGGGGTTCAGCGGTTTATCAAGGTAAATTTGTAGTGGTAGATGCTACGGTAAAAGACAGCACAGTAGCCCTAGCTACACATGGAACTCCAAATGCTTTCACACACAACACTTGGATTAGCGACGATAATTCTGTTTTGTTTACCACGGATGAAATAGGTGATGCTTATTTAACGGCCTATGATGTAAGTGATTTAGCGAATATCACTGAATTAGATCGTATTCAAACCTCATTAGGGACAAGCGTTATTCCACACAACGCTCATGTTTATGACCAGTGGGTAGTAACTTCTTATTACACTGCAGGTGTTCAAATCGTGGATGCGAAATACCCAGAATTACTCGTGGAAGTTGGGTTTTATGATACTTCACCTTCATTCTCTGGCAATGGTTTCTACGGTAATTGGGGAGCCTATCCGTATTTTGAATCGGACGCCATTATTTGTTCAGATATCGAAGAGGGATTGTTCGTGCTTGAACCTACTTATGTAGAAGCATCACGTGTTCATTTGGTAGTCTATGATAGCATTACAAGAGCACCGTTGAGTAATGCTGATATCGTGTTCGATATTGCCAGCGATACGTTACAAAGCAGTATTGATGGATTGGCAAATGCGGGTACACACCTGTCCGTATTGGATTCCATAAGCGTAAAACTGGCAGGATTCGTTACTCATAAGTCTGCTTTCCAGTGGCAAGCAGGTGTCTTCGATACGCTAAAAATATCTTTGCTTAATGTGAATAATGTTGGTACTCAAGATGCAGCTCATTCTGCAATAGTATTACAGCCAAACCCCAACAACGGAACATTTCAATTAACCGGTGTTGAAGACGGTGCGTATCAACTTATTGACGGCAATGGAAGAAGGCTAGAAGAAGGACTTCTATTGAAGGATTCGATTACGTTAAAAAATAAGTATGCACATGGTACTTATTACCTCCGTGTGCAATGGGGATCGCAAGCGAAAACGTTTCCGGTAGTGCTTCTACCATAAAATCGAGAGCATTAGAAATTCGTGGTGAATCCTTTAGTCTTGTAGAAATCTTCAATGATTCCGACCACTTCGTCCTCACTGTTCGCGATTTGGATAAGGTCTGTGTCGTCGGGACTGATTTTACCTGTCGCTTTGAGCGTGTTTTCAATCCACTGCTTTAAGCCTTCCCAAAAATCGCCACCAAAAAGAATTATAGGAAATTGATCAATTTTTTTCGTTTGGACCAACGTAATAGCTTCGAAGAGTTCATCAAGCGTTCCAAATCCCCCAGGCATAACCACAAAGGCTTGGCTGTACTTTACAAACATGACTTTTCTAGCGAAGAAATAGTCAAAGTCTAAATTTTTATCATGATCGATAAATGGGTTGCTGTTTTGTTCAAAGGGCAAATCAATGTTTAATCCTACACTTGGACCTTTGCCCAGTTGTGCGCCTTTATTTGCCGCTTCCATTATTCCGGGACCGCCACCGGTGATAATTCCGAAGCCTTTACTTGTGAGCTGGCGTGCAATTTCTGTAGCTGCGTCTAAATAGCGTGGTTCAGTGGTGTTTCGTGCTGAGCCGAAAATGCTTACACAAGGTCCTATTCGACTTAGACTTTCATAGCCATGTACGAATTCTGACATTATTTTGAATAATGCCCAACTGTCTTCTGATTTTATTTCGGTCCAGGTTTTTCTTGAATGAATCTTCATAGGTAGATAGTTTCTTACCTATAAGATACATAAAAGTGCGGATGGATTATTCTAATTCGCCCGCTAAAAATTGGCCTGTAATACTTTCGTCAATTTTTATGACCTCTTCTGGAGTGCCTTCCGCAACGATTCTACCACCACCTGAGCCACCTTCCGGTCCTAAGTCGACAATGTGATCTGCTTGTTTGATGACATCCATGTTGTGCTCGATAATAAGCACTGTATTGCCATGTTCTACTAATCTTTGAATGACTTCCATGAGCACTTTAACATCCTCGAAGTGCAGTCCAGTAGTAGGTTCGTCAAGAATATACATGGTGTTACCGGTATCTTTCTTGCTAAGCTCGGTGGCCAATTTAACCCGTTGAGCTTCACCACCGCTCAATGTTGTGGACGGTTGTCCTAATCGAATGTATCCCAAGCCTACGTCTTTTAATGTACGCAACTTCTGATTGATTTTAGGAACATGCTCGAAGAACGGTAATGCATCTTCTATACTCAGGTCCAAAACGTCTGAAATACTTTTCCCTTTGTAACGGATTTCTAATGTTTCGCGATTGAATCGCTTGCCTTGACAAGTTTCACAATGTACATATACATCCGGTAAGAAATTCATCTCAATCACACGCAAACCTCCACCTTGACAGGTTTCGCAGCGGCCTCCTTTTACATTGAAGGAGAAACGTCCCGGCTTATATCCACGAACTTTACTCTCAGGGAGTCCGGCGAAAAGCTGACGAATTTCTGACCATACCCCGGTATAAGTGGCAGGGTTTGAACGCGGTGTTCGACCAATAGGACTTTGGTCTATATCAATAATCTTATCGATTTTCTCAAATCCTTCAATAGTCCTATACGGTTGCGGCTTCCCAACCGCACGGAAAATCATATGGTTCAGAATAGGATAGAGGGTACCGTTGATTAAAGTAGATTTTCCACTACCACTTACGCCCGTTACACAGGTTAAAACGCCCAACGGAATTTTTAAATCAACATTTTGAAGGTTATTACCTGTTGCACCATAAAGTCCAATCCAACCTTGGGGTTTGCGACGAATCTCAGGTACACCGATCCCAAGTTGTCCATTTAGATACTGCGCAGTAATGCTATTACTACCCAGAATATCTGTTAAATTTCCTTGAGCTACAATAGAACCACCATGCACGCCAGCACGCGGACCTATATCCAGAATGTGATCGGCGGTTTCGATCATTTCTTTGTCATGCTCAACAACCAACACACTGTTACCAATATCCCTTAATTTTTGCAACGAATCGATGAGTCGCGCATTATCACGTTGATGCAAGCCGATAGATGGTTCATCAAGGATATATAATACATTAACTAACTGCGATCCGATCTGTGTAGCCAATCGTATTCTTTGAGCCTCACCACCGCTTAGGCTTCGTGCACTGCGATTTAGGTTTAAATATCCCAACCCAACATTCAGTAGGAATGAACTCCGCGCACGCAATTCTTTCACAATTTCCTCAGCGATTTGCCATTCCTTTGAGCCCAATTTTTGCTCTAAGGAGTCGATCCATTCACCGAAGTGAATTAAACTTCGGGTACTTACTTCAGAAATACTTTGACCCGCTACTTTGAAGTGAAGACTTTCCTTTTTTAAACGTGCTCCATGACACTTGGTACAGATAACATTTTCCATGTATTCGTCCGCCCAGCGCTGTATACTTCTGCTTTTCGCATCTTTACCTTGGGCCTCGATGAAGTTTATGATGCCTTCAAAGTTCAATTTATACTCTTTCGTGACGCCTATAGCTTTGTGTTCTATAGTCATCACTTCATTACTACCATTGAGAATGATTTCCAATGCCTCTTCAGGAATATCTTCAACCGCGGTATCCATCGTGAAGTTGTGTTTCAACCCTATAATTTCGAGTTGATTGAACATCCAATTTTTCTTGTATTCTCCGACTGGCGCAATCCCGCCCTTTCTGATGGTTTGCTTAGGATCCGGAAACAACTTTCGTTGGTTCACCTGTTTCGTAGTTCCGAGTCCGTCACACATGGGGCATGCGCCCTTCGGGCTGTTGAATGAAAAAGTATTAGGTTCAGGTTCCTGGTAAGCTATACCGCTCGTCGGACACATAAGATGTCTCGAGAAATACGCTAATTCATCGCTCTCTAAATCTAACACTGCAATGGTTCCACTGCCATGACTCATCGCAGTTTCGACGCTTTGCGCAATCCGTGCCTCTGCAGTCGCCGCTACTATGATGCGATCTACCACGATTTCAACATCGTGCGTTTTGTATCGATCTAGACGGTATCCGCTACTCACCTCAACCACTTTGCCGTCAACACGGGCCCGAATAAAGCCCATACGCGTAATCTGCTCAAACAACTCCCTGTAATGACCTTTCCGCGCCCGCACAACTGGCGCTAAAACAGCAATTTTACGACCGACATAGCGCTCAGCGATCAATTCCACGATCTGTGCATCAGAATAGGAAATCATCTTTTCGCCGGTATTGTAACTGTATGCCGTCGATGCACGGGCAAATAACAAGCGAAGGAAATCACTCAATTCCGTTACCGTTCCTACCGTAGATCTAGGATTACGCGAAGTAGTTTTTTGTTCAATTGAAATTACGGGTGAGAGCCCTTCAATCTTATCGACTTCCGGTCGCTCCATACTTCCTAAGAATTGTCGGGCATAGGCGCTAAAAGTCTCCATATAACGGCGTTGGCCTTCCGCATAAATGGTATTGAAGGCTAATGAGCTTTTACCCGATCCACTTAGACCGGTAATTACAACCAATTTATTTCTAGGAATGGCAACATCTACGTTGCGCAGGTTGTGCGCCCTCGCGCCAAAGACTTCTATGTTTTCGCTCATTTAGAAGGAACCCAAATATGGTATGCTTTGTTTGTGGAATTCGATAATTGCTGGCTTTGAATCCATGGATTGTATACTCTGAGCGTGTTATAGGTTATTCCTTGTGCTTTTGCCCAGCTGATCCAGTCCGTAACCTTCGTATTGACAGAAATGGTATCCATCTCGGGAAAAGAATAACCCTGATCCTGATGATAAACATAGCCGAATTCTTCGAGATTTTCATGAATGTGCTTTACTGCTGCAACACGGTACACATAACGCGCCGTTTCAGCGTTCAGAAGCAGGTCATAATAACTTTCTACTCCTTGCTCTGCCAACCGTCGCGCTGTTCCTGCCATTCCCATGTTATAAGATGCTGCGGCTAAAGTCCAATTCCCAAAACGCTCGTAAGCCTCGTTCAAATAATCACAGGCTACTTGCGTAGATTTTTCGATATGGTACCGTTCATCAATTTCGTTATTTATTTCAAGGCCATTTTCACGACCCGTACTCTTCATGATTTGCCAGTATCCTGCCGCACCCGCGGGACTTACAACATTTTGAAGTCCACTTTCAATTAAGGCAAGGTATTTAAAGTCATTCGGTATGCTATTTCTTGAAAGAATAGGCTCTATGATGGGAAAGTATTTTGAACTTCGTTTTAGCATTAACAGATTGTTGCTCTGCCAATAAGTATTCACAAGAATTTCACGGTCCAATTTTTCTTTGACCTCCATCATATTCAAGGGTAGCGATTCACCCGAAAAATTTAATTGTTCAGGGAGTTCAAAGGGCTTTACCGTGCTTGGTCGAACTTCTATGGGGTGCGGTGTCTCATTTGACTGAGCACTTCTCAATCCAACATAGGCAAGAGCAATACCCAATGCCCCAATAAGAATCGTTTTATTTTTCATAGGTAAATGGCGAATTGAAGGCCGTAAAGGTATTTCCTACCTGATCTTTTGCACTTAAAATGGGCTTATCAATCTTCCAGTCTATACCAAGCGATGCGTCATTCCATAAAACGCTCCCTTCATGTTCGGGACTATATGTATCGGTGCATTTATACAAAAATACGGTATCGTTTTCCAGAGTGGCGAAGCCGTGTGCGAAGCCAGGAGGGATCCACAGCATTCGTTTGTTGTCACCGCTAAGTTCAACTCCATAATGCGCGCCATAGGTAGGCGAACCCTCACGAATGTCCACAGCAACGTCCCAAACCTTACCGCGTTGTACACGGACCAATTTCCCTTGCGCTTTCGGTGGTGCTTGGAAATGAAGTCCACGTACGACCCCACGGTTAGATAAACTTTCATTGTCTTGCACAAATTCTCCCGTAATGCCTTGAGCGGCAAATACTTCGCGATTGTAACTTTCAAAGAAATAGCCACGACTGTCCCCAAAGACGCGCGGTTCGATAAGCAGCAACCCTGCTAATGGTGTTTCAATGATTTGCATACCCCAAAAATAGCAGGATAAGCTTACGAAAGCATCGGGTCGACCTTTTCTTTCAAAAGGATCGATATTTCCCTTGCATGCGTTAAAAAACTTAAATGCGTTGCATTGCTCAATGTCCAGCTGCGGTTTGATGGCTGAACTTCAGGGAAAACCACATCCCAATCGCTGGTCACACTATCTACTGGACAAAGGGGAGTAGGTCGATCCCAGTGCAATACAGCTTTTAGTACCCAACGGTAATAGTCACAAGGAAATTGCTCCATCATTTCTAATACCCCTTCAAAATGAGCAGAAGGCCGACTATTCAGTCGAGCCATAAAGAAAATGAACTTCCGAATACTACCTTCAGGAGCCCAATTGAGTACTCCTGTGGCAGCAATACGTTTAAATAATGGTCGTAAAGGTGTATTGTGGTGTAATGAATTCAGTAAAACCACTCGCTGTACGTGTTGACGACTTGCCCAATCTTGCGCGACAATTCCTCCAAGGCTGAATCCGAAAAGCAAATCGTGCTCTTGAATATCATGCGGGGCCAACAATCGATCAGAATAGGAAGATATGGACTCGCCCTCCTCGGGGAGAATCCATTCTAAGTACGTTGCAGACCATGGGAATTCGAGATTTCGAAAAATCCTCGAATCGGCACCTAATCCCGGTAATACCCATACTCTAGCTTCACGCATTGCCCATGTTTTTACGAACTACTTTTAAAACGCTTGGGTAGAGTCTTTTGTTCGTTGCTACAATGCTTTTAGACGCAATAGCCTCTGGGCCGCCATTAAAGTCTGAAATTATTCCTCCGGCTTCTCTGACCAGCACAATTCCAGCGGCAACGTCCCATGGGCTTAAACCATATTCAAAATATCCGTCAAATCGACCGCATGAAGTGTAGGCAAGGTCAACTGCGGCAGTACCTATACGACGTAATCCTCTCGTGGATTTATAAAAAGTGGCAAGTGTATTCTGGAAACCTTCCATATGCTCAAAGTCGTAATACGGAAATCCAGTAGCCAATAGGCTGTTTTCAAGCATATCCGTTTCCGTTACCTGGATGGATTGGCCATTTAATCTTGCACCGCCATCAGAATAGGCAGAAAAGCATTCATCCATACCGATTTCGTAGACTACACCTATAACTAACTCATCTTTGTGCTTTAAAGCTATTGATACACTGTATATGGGTAGGCCGTGGACAAAGTTTGTTGTGCCATCGAGTGGGTCAATGATCCAAACCCATTCCTTCTGTATGTCCTGCTTAGTGGTTTCTTCTTCAGTTAAAAAACCTGCTTGGGGAATTAATTCTGAAAGCCGATTGACTAACAATCGCTCTGTATTCTCATCGACATCGCTGACTAAGGCATTGAGACTTTTTAGACTTACACGCTCTTGCGAAAAGTCAGCTTGCTGTATTCTAAGGAAGGCGCCGGCTTCCTTTGCAATAGCTTCAACGGCGCTGGTAATGGAGAGGAGGTTCATTCGCTATTTTCGAAGGGCTGCGTATTTAAAATGGATGCTTTTACAAATGGTTTGCATTCCACTCTGAACTTTGTGATGATCCGTGTAGAGTGTGAGGACTTGCTCTCTATGGTCTGGATTGAAATCGATCATTCCAAGGAACATACCTTCTCTAATTTTATACAATTCTGAATTGTGAACTAGACCGTCTTTCACGTGTGAGGCCCGACATTTCTGCCAATGCTTTATAAAAGCATCCTCACCCACAAGGGGCTTATATTCGATGAAAATCTGTGGCATTAATGGCGTTCTTAGGTGCTTCTAAGATAATAATTCCATCATGGTTAATGCTTGATAATGAGAAACTTTTGATTTTGTTTGCCCATTCGGGGTTCCAGAATGTTTTTACACGAACGTAATTATCTGTGTATCCGTACATGTAACCGTTACGATTTTCGCTTTCAAAAAGGATAGCTCGTGATGTGCCTAACTGACTTTCGTAGAACAGGCGTGTTTTCTTTTCACTCAATATACGCAGCATCTTATTTCTGCGTTTTCGCTCAGGGATAGGAACAACACCGTCCATCTCTGCAGCGGCGGTGTTATTTCTTTCACTGTAAGTAAACACATGTAAATAGCTTATATCTAGGTCATTGATAAAGTTGTAGGTCTCTAAAAAATGTGCCTCTGTTTCACCAGGAAAACCCACGATGACGTCAACGCCTATTCCCGCATTGGGATGGGCTTTTCGTATAGCGGCCACACGTTGCCTGTAGAGTGCGGTCATGTATCGCCGTTTCATCTTCTTGAGAATTTCGTCCGAACCGCTTTGAAGTGGGATGTGAAAATGCGGAACGAATTTTTTACTCGCGCCTGTGAAAGTAATGATTTCATCCCGCAGAAGGTTCGGTTCGATAGAAGAGATACGAATACGTTCCACAGGTACCTGCTCGTCTAGTGCTTGAACCAATTCTAAAAACGTATTCTCGTGCCGCTTATTACCAAATTCCCCTTTACCATAATCCCCAACATTTACCCCGGTGAGTACAATCTCAGGTATGCCTTTCGCTGCAATTTCTTGTGCATTTTTCACCACGTTCTCTAAAGTGTCCGAACGTGAGATTCCGCGCGCGAGAGGAATGGTACAATAGGTGCATTTATAATCGCAACCGTCTTGAACTTTTAAAAAAGCTCGTGTTCGTTCACCAGCACTGTAGGAACTCACAAAAGAATTGGCTTCAGATATTTCACAGCTGTGGATTTCTGCCGGACCTTCTTGTTTTTCGAGGGCGCCTAAAAACTGGGTCACATTAAATTTTTCGGTAGCTCCTAAGACGAGATCGACGCCCGGCATTTCCATGATTTGTTCAGGCTTTAATTGGGCATAACACCCAACCACCACGATAAATCCATCGGGGTTCGCTTTTAGTGCACGTCCGACGATATTTCGGCACTCTCTGTCCGCGTTTTCAGTAACGCTGCAGGTGTTGATGACATACACATCGGCTTTTTCTTTGTAGGGTACGGTGATGAATCCAGCCGTATCAAAGTCTTTAGCTATGGTCGAGGTTTCTGCGAAATTCAGTTTGCAACCCAGCGTGTGAAAAGCGACGGATCTACTCATATTAAGTTCACTTCTGCCTGCAGTACAATATCGAATTTCTCTTGTACGCTACTAATAACAGAGTGGGCCAAAGCGAGTACTTCAGCTCCCGTGGCATTGGCGTAGTTCACTAAGACCAATGCTTGATTCTTGTGTACGCCCACATCTCCATCTTTATAGCCTTTCCAACCGGCTTTTTCAATCAGCCAGCCTGCGGCAATCTTAATACCGCCATCCACAGTATAAATTGGCATGTCAGGATAACGCTCTTTAAGTGTATTTGCTAGCTCTTCGGGAACCACAGGGTTTTTAAAGAATGAACCGCTATTTCCTATCTCCGCTGGATCGGGTAGTTTTTTCTTTCGAATGGCCACTACTGCGTCGCTAATGGTCTTGGGAGTAGGCTCCTCAACACCCTTCGCGGCCAATTCATCTTTTATCGCTCCATAATCTAGGCTAAGCTTGTGATTGTGTTTGGTCAAACGCAACGTAATTCGAGTAATAATGGCTTTACCTTTCCAGTCATTTTTAAAAATGCTGTCCCTGTAGCCAAATTCGCAGCCTTCAAGGTCCAATTCAAAGAAGCGTTTTTCGTCGATACGTACCCCCTCGCAAGAGATGAAGCAGTCCTTAAGTTCAACGCCATACGCACCAATATTCTGTACCGGTGCAGTACCGCAGTTTCCTGGAATAAGACTTAGGTTTTCTAATCCTCCAAGCCCTTGATCTAACGTCCAGAGTACGATCTCGTGCCAATTTTCGCCTGCACCAAACCTGATATGAACCTGGTCATCATCCTCGTAAACTACTTTTCGACCGTGGATGTCAACCTTTAGTACGTCACCAGAAATATCTTGGGTCAACAACATGTTTGATCCCCCTCCCAGGACAAGGGAAGGCGCACCGTGATGACTTACGTAATTCAAGATTCCCTCCTTGCTGTGGGCCCATATCAAGCGCTCCGCTTTGTGATCTATTCCAAAGGTGTTGAGTTCCTTTAGGCTCTTGTTGATTTGTACAATCAAAGGATGATTATTTAATAGTTCCAGGATAAACCTGCAATGCGTGTCGGATGATCTCTATACATTCCTTAAGGTCTTTAACATTTAAGACATATGCAAGTCTCGCTTGTTGTCTGCCCAATTCAGGTTTCGCGTAAAAACCAGCAGCAGGAGCCATCATTAATGTCTTTCCATGGTGATCAAATTCGCTAAGCAGCCATTCTGCAAAGTGCTCAGCGCTTTCTACAGGGAAAGATGCTACGGCATAAAAAGCACCCTTTGGCTTCGGGCAAAACACTCCATCGATGCTATTTAAACCGTCAACAAGAACATTTCTGCGCTCCACGTATTCCGCGTTTACATCATCAAAATACGATTGGGCGGTCTTCAAAGCCGCTTCACTCGCTATTTGCGCATAGGTTGGAGGAGAAAGTCTGGCTTGGGCAAATTTCATCGCTGTAGCCAGGAAGATTTTATTTTTACTTACCAAACAGCCAATTCGAGCACCGCACATGCTGTAGCGCTTTGAAAAACTGTCCACAACTATTGCATGCTGTTCCAATCCATCCATCGCTAAGACAGAATAATGCTTCGCGCCATCGTAAGTGAATTCCCGGTAGACCTCATCTGCAATAAGAAATAGATCGTGTTTGAGGACGATGTCACGGAGTTGTTCCAATTCTTCGATACTATAAAGGTAGCCGGTTGGATTTCCCGGATTACAGATGAGTATTCCCTTTGTTTTGGATGTAATAGCCGCTTCAAAAGCGCTTACCGGAGGTAAGGCAAAGCCATTTTCAATATTCGCCTCTACAGGTACGACTTTTACGCCACTCGCCGTAGCAAAACCGTTATAATTAGCATAAAATGGCTCGGGAATAATCACTTCATCGCCTTCGTCCATCGCAGAGCCGAAAGTGAAAAGTAAAGCCTCCGAACCGCCTGTAGTCACTATAATTTCTTCACTGGATACAGGAAGATTTTTTCCGTGATAATATCTTGAAAGGCCAGATCTGAGACTTGCGAATCCGGCACTGTGGCTGTACGCAAGTACTGGAATATCCGCTTGTTTAATCGCTTGCTGTGCTACTTCTGGAGTATGTATATCGGGCTGACCGATATTTAGATAAAACACTTTTTTTCCAGAGCGTTCAGCTTCTTCTGCGAAAGGAACCAGTTTACGAATAGGACTTGAAGGCATTGCTTTACCTTTTCTAGATACAGTCGGCATAATGTGTGATTTTTAAATGCAAAAAGCCCCGCAAAAATACGGGGCTTTCTTGAAACTTTGAAGGTGTACCTCGCACACCTTTGAACTTAATTTGCGATTACGCTACCGCCCTTCTTGGTAGGGGTTGAAGGCTTTGATTCAGGATTCATAACCTGACCTTTAATCGTAAGGACAACCGTTTTGTTACTGGCGTTTGACTGAACCGTAACCGTTTTGTGGAAGTTCCCCATTCTATTAGTATCGTATTTTACGGTGATTTCGCCTTCTGTACCAGGAGCGATAGGCTCACGGGTCCATTTTGGAGTTGTACAACCACAAGATGCGCGAACGGAATTTAATACTAATGGCTCTGTGCCTTCATTTATAAATTTAAAAACGCGCGTTCCGTTTCCTCCTTTTTCTACCTTTCCGTAGTTAATTACTTTTTGTTCGAATGCAATTTTCGCACCGTCAACGGCTTCTTCTTGAGCCTGTGCAACAAAGCCAAAGAGGGCTACAAATAATGTTAGGAATAACTTTTTCATAATCTGCTAATAGAATTTTACTTGTTCAAATGTAAGTGTAGTTTAAGCACTTTCAAAGGAATTTAACAAACTCTTAGCCTCTGGGTTCATGGAATGCGCTAAGCCTTGTATTTTTGCAGCTTACTTAAGTTAATTCTTCATGCGCGAAATCGGGAAATATACTCCAGGAGATATCGAATCAAAGTGGTACAACCATTGGTTGGAAAAGAATTATTTCCACGCTGAGGTCAGTGAAAAGGAGCCCTATACCATCGTTATTCCACCTCCCAATGTTACTGGTAAGTTGCACATGGGACATATGCTGAACAATACGATTCAGGATGTTCTCATTCGCCGTGCACGCATGTTGGGTTTAAATGCATGTTGGGTACCGGGTACAGATCACGCATCTATCGCTACAGAGGCTAAAGTGGTGAAGCGATTGCGCGAACAAGGCATTAAAAAATCGGACCTCAGTAGGGAAGACTTTTTAAAACATGCTTGGGACTGGACCGATGAATACGGTGGTATTATCTTAGAGCAACTCAGGCATTTAGGAGCCTCTTGCGATTGGGATAGAACTGCTTTCACATTAGATGAAACGCGCAGCACACAGGTTATAGACGTCTTCATAGACCTCCATAAAAAAGGAATGATTTATCGAGGCCTACGCATGGTGAATTGGGACCCTGTGGCACTCACCGCAGTTTCTGATGAGGAGGTCATTCATAAAGAGGAGAACAGTCGTCTGTACTACATGACGTATCAGATTGAAGGGTCCGAGGAGTCTTTGCAAGTAGCTACGACCCGTCCGGAAACCATCTTTGGGGATACAGCCGTTTGTGTCAACCCTGACGATCAGCGTTATCACCATTTAAAGGGTAAAAAAGCAATTGTCCCATTAGTTGGCCGCGCTGTTCCCATCATCTTTGACGATTATGTAGATATTGAGTTTGGTACCGGTGCTTTAAAAGTGACGCCTGCTCATGATACCAATGACAACATGCTGGGAGAGAAGCATGGTTTGGAAGTGATTGATATTTTTGATCAGCATGCTGTATTGAATGCCCACGGTGGTGCTTTTGAGGGCATGGATCGATTTGTTGCGCGCAAAGCTGTGGCAAAAGCATTGGATGAAGCGGGTCTATTAGTTGAGACAAAAGATTTACGTAATAAAGTAGGGCGCAGTGAGCGTACAGACGCAGTCATAGAACCGAGACTTTCGATGCAATGGTTTCTTAAAATGGCGGACCTTGTAAAGCCTGCTATTGATGGCGTAAAATCAAAAGATATTACGCTGCATCCTCCACATACGGAGAAAACTTATTTGTATTGGATGGAAAACATCAAGGATTGGTGTGTTTCTCGTCAGTTGTGGTGGGGTCATCAAATACCCGCTTGGTATGATGCCGAAGGCAACGTTGTCGTTTGCAAGACCCGTGAAGAGGCTGTACAAGCTTTGGGAACGGCTCAGGTTAGCCAGGACGAAGATGTTATGGATACTTGGTTCAGTTCATGGCTTTGGCCTTACAGCGTGTTTGCTGACAATCCTGAAGAGGAGGATTATTTCTACCCGACAAATACACTAGTCACAGGACAGGATATCATATTTTTCTGGGTGGCTCGCATGATCATGGCGGGTTATGAGTTTAAAGGAAAGCGTCCCTTCAAAGACGTCTACTTTACAGGCATGGTACGCGATAAGAAGCGCCGTAAAATGTCCAAACAATTAGGCAACAGTCCAGATCCATTAGATTTGATAGCCCAATATGGCGCAGATGGGGTACGTGTTGGAATGCTCATGACAGCACCGGCAGGAAACGACCTTCTGTTCGATGAAGATTTGTGTTCTCAAGGTTCCTTTTTCGCAAATAAAGTATGGAATGCCTTCCGATTGGTGGGTATGTGGGAGACTGGAGCAGACGCCATGAGTGCTTCAGAAGCATTGGCAGTAAATTGGATGCGCAATCGCATTGGTGAGGCATTAGTAGAATTGGAAAGCAGCTTCACAAAGTACCGTCTGTCTGAAGCTTTGATGACCACGTACAAGCTCGTTTGGGATGATTTCTGTTCGTGGTATTTAGAAATGGTAAAGCCGGCTCGCGGCGAAAAGGTTTCGGCAGAAGCGCTAGAAGCGACCAAATCTATTTTTAATACACTTTTAGAAGTGATGCATCCTTTCATGCCTTTTATCACTGAAGAATTGTGGCAAAACCTCGCGGTCCGTAAAGAAGGTGAAACTATCAATTTTGCCCCATGGCCTACATTACAGGTTGAAAACACCTCCATTTTGAAGTCGTTCAATCATTTTGCAGCGGTTGTAGGTGGTATACGGACTGTGCGTAATGAAAATGGTATTGCTCCAAAGGAAGTCTTGACCATTGAGATTGCTAAGGGTACTCCGCACAATACAGAATATGATGCATTGATTAAGAAAATGGCGAATGTTGATGCCATTGTTGAAGTCGACGAAGTTCAGAAATCTGCATTTAGTTTTGTTGCCGGAGGTGTGAATTATACCATTCCTGCTGATGCATTTGTTAATGTTGAAGAGGAGATTGTCAAACTAGAAGAAGAACTAAAATATACCCAAGGCTTTTTAGTTGGTGTAACAAAAAAGTTGAGCAATGAACGTTTTGTCGCTAACGCACCTGAAGCGGTCGTAACATCTGAGCGTAAAAAGATGTCTGATGCAGAAGGTAAAATAGCACTCATTACGCAGCGTTTAGTGGCCTTGAAGGGATAATCATGTAATTATGAGTCATGACCTCAACTCGGGCATTCATAGCCACATAGCAGGACTCGAAAAAAAAACGGGTCAGCCCATTTCTTATTGGGTCGACATGGTTCGCTCATGGAACGAGCCTAAGCACATGGCTAATGTCCAGCGATTGAAAGAAGAATTTGGCATAGGCCATGGACATGCAAATATGGTGGTTCATCTTACTAAAGAGAATACTTCCTTACACATGGATGAAAGCCAGGTGGAAGACAGCGTTTTCAAAGGTAAGGAGCATTGGAAGTCTTTGCATGAACGGATTGTTACGGCATTACAGACTACCGGCTTAGACTTTGAACTTAATGGCAAGAAAAAGTATTACAGTATACGTACTACCAAACAGGTAGGCTGTTTGGTACCTGCTACAAAGGGCAGATTCGAAGTTTGGATCAACGTAAAAGGACAGGAGCCTACTGGTAATCTACAACTTATGAAAGCTGGCAGTATGTGTTCGCACGCTATTCATCTCACAGAGGAAGATGCAGATATATCGGAAGTGCTTCTTTGGCTCGAGCGGGCCATCCAGCGCACCTTATAACACAAAAACCCGGCGCATAGCGCCGGGTTTTTTCATGGCGGGTCGCCCGCTGTTAACTGCATCTTAATCCAGGGAATAACCACATCACCATTGTCAAGGAACAGATGTATCTACTTAACTGCGTGCATACCTAAGGTGTATACGGCTTTACATACGCGCTTAACAGGCATTCCTTTTTTACGACGACTCACATAGATT